>OHSP01000079.1_pt1 | contig 82390 bp, 72 predicted proteins | sample 1578711 | NCBI WGS metagenome assembly OHSP01 (sample SAMEA3879584, study PRJEB24766) | human gut metagenome | biome: human-associated habitat; feature: feces | place: USA | collected 1985/1987
ATAAAAACCCCCAGCCGCAAGGCTGGGGGTTTTTTGCCGGTGGCGGGGGTCACCGCACCAGCGCTACGGCGGTAGTCAACACCCATAATCCGCTGTTGGATGCGCTGCTGAGCACAGAATATCGTGATGCGGCAAAGCACAAAGTACAGCTCCGTTTGGATCTGTGCGATCTGGAACACTTCCCCCCTTCGGGCCACAGAGCTGGTGACCGTGATGTGCAATTTGCTGGATAATTCGATCCGTGCAGCAGAAGGGACCGTGGCTTTTCTGCGGATATGGTTTCACAGGGCCATGATAGATCCAGGGGAACAGAAGGCCCTTTGAAGCGGCAGCCGAGACAGGCTGCCGCTTTTTCAATACAAAAGGACCCGGGCGGAGAGCCTGGGTCCTTTTGTATTGAAAAACACCCCTGCCCCCAGCGAAAAGGCCGGGGGCAGGGGCAGGATAGAATGATAGGAGGAGTAAGGGAAGTGCGTTGAAGATTATTCCGGATCGGTGCTCAGAGTCTTGCCGGTGTAGTAAATGTTGGCATCCAGGTAGGTTGCCATACGGCCGGGTTTACGGGTATAGATGCCGGGCTGGATATCGCCGCGGATCACGTCACGCACCAGGATCATCATGTGGCGCAGGTAGTCCACCGAGAAGGGCTCCAGGTTCTCCAGGTGGCCGGTGAGGAACTCATACTCCACATCCTTATTGCGCAGCAGGATCTCTGCCATAAAGTGCTCAATGGTGGGATAGAACTCATCAAAGGTCATCTTGAACAGGAACAGGTCGCCGGAGCCGATGGCGTCGCCGGTAAAGATGTAGTCCTTGTAGAAGAACACCACAGAACCAGGGGTATGGCCGGTGACATGGACCACTTCCAGCTCATCCTGGCCAATGCGCACCACATCGCCTGCGTTGACGTTCTGCAGGTGCATGGTCTCAGCCGTTAAACCGCCGAACTTCTCCATGGTGGAAAGCAGCCCCGCCTTGTCGTCCGGGTGGATGTAGGTGCGGCGCACCTTGCCGGAGGCTACCAGAGAGGGGATGCCCAGGATATGGTCGCCGTGGTTGTGGGTCAGCAGGATATCCAGTGCAGCGTCGGGGTTGGTCAGCACGTTGTTGCGGATGTAGGCATAGAGGTCGGCCTTGCCGCTGCCGCCCATGGCAGTGTCGATCACCAGAGCTTCGCTGCCGCGATCCATCACATACAGGGTGTCCATGCCAAAGTCCATGATGCGGGTGATGCCGTACTTCAGCTTGATCTGGCTGAACATCAGGTTGGGGTCCAGGGCGCCATGCTGGGTGCGGGTCAGGCTCTGGGTGAACATCCAGTTGTATGGCGTGCCGATGCTGAACACACGCTCCCACACCTTATGAGGCTCCGGCATGGAACCGGCGGTAAAGCCCTCGTACTTGATGCAGCCGCAGCCGTTGTCCTTCATGGTCTGGACGGCCTTTGCGGTCTCGCTCTCCGGCATGACGGGGTCGTCCTTGCAGTGATAGGCCCAGATGGGCTGATGCTTGATGGCGGCAAAAGCGCCGGGGGTGGCGTACCACTGGGCGGGCACCATGCCGCACATGGGGATAGCGGCCGCAAAGAAGTACGGATAGGTGAGGATCATGTGCCAGACGCCGGTGCCGCCCATGGACATACCTTCGATGTAGATGCGGTCGGGGTCAACAGCGTGGGAGGCAACGTAATCGTCGATCATCTTCTTGACGGCGGTCACGGTCTCCGGGTCGGTCCAGTTGTTGCCCGGGCACTGGGGAGCGATGACAAAGGTGGGGTTCTTTTTCAGCTGAGCGTCAGACATATAGAAGGTGGCGCCGTCGTTGGCCAGCAGCTGGGTGCCGTTGGGGCCCTTGCCGTCCTCGCCGTGCAGGAACACCACCAGGGGCAGCTTGCCCCGCAGACCCAGCTGATAACGCTTGGGGTTGAAAGCACAGTACTCCAGGCTGCCGCTGCGGCCTGCCCGGAAGCGCTTGGCCAGCTCGTCCCGGCTCTGTGCAGCCACATTTACAACGGGCAGGCAGTTCTCATCCCCGTTGTCTGCAAAAGCGATGCTGCCAGTGCCCAGCACGCCTGCAACAGCTGCAATAGCAGCGGTGTTGCGAAGAAAATCTCTTCTGCTGAATTCCATGATACAATTCCTCCGTGTGTCCATAAGAGGACACGATTCTTGCTCAGTTGCACCCAAGCTTTTTGGTGCGCTTTGCCCAAGATTAACACACAAAGTTCAAGTATACAAGACGAATTGATGCAATTCGGAGAAACTGACATACTAGTATATCAAGAATTGTGCAAAATCACACGGCAGAAATTCCGCAAGTTGGCAGGAAAGCCAGCAAGTGAAAAACGGCTCAAAAACAACCGCTGCAGAATAACAAAAAAGCCTGCTGCAAAAAAGATTGCAGCAGGCGGGAACAGATATTTAAACCTCCGCGATGGCCTCGACCTCGCACAGGACGCCCTTGGGCAGATCCTTGACGGCTACGCAGCTGCGGGCAGGCTTGGAGACAAAGTAACCGGCGTAGACCTCGTTAAAGGCAGCAAAGTCTGCAATGTCGGCCAAAAAGCAGGTAGTCTTGACCACCTTGTCAAAGCCGGACCCTGCGGCGGTCAGGATGGCGCCCACGTTGCGGCAGCTCTGGTCTGCCTGGGCGGCGATGCCCTCAGGGACAGCGCCGGTGGCCGGGTCTACCGGGATCTGCCCGGAGGTGTACACAAGCCCGCCGGTGACCACTGCCTGGGAGTAAGGACCAATGGCTCCGGGAGCGTTTTCGGTATGGATGATCTGCATGGTAAGTGCCTCCTTGGTGATAAATGTTAGGGATGTCCAAAGTGTACCACCATGGTCGGGGGGCTGTCAATGCAAAGGACAGGGGCGGCGGATGGAGCGGGGCACCGGGGGAAACGGCCCCCCTCACTTCTCCACTACGGGCAGTACCAGCACGGCCTTGGCGCCTTTGGGGCGGTTGCGGACAAAGAGCGCCCGTCCGCCGTGGGCGGAGAGGATCTGTTCCACAACGTGCAGACCCAGAATATGCGGGGCGCCCTCCTGCTCCGGACAGGACAGCGCCCGCAGCACGGAGGGGGGATACCCAACGCCGTTGTCTGCCAAAATGATCCGCAGTTTGCCGCTGTCCATCTCGGCGGTTATCTGCATCTCCACCGGATCAGGGTTGTGCCGGGAGGCGTTGTTCAGCAGATTTTCCAGCGCCCGGGCCAGCAATGCGGGGTCGGCATCCAGCACTGCCTGTTCCGCTGCATCGGTCTGGACCAGACTCACGGTGCAGTTGTCGGCTAGGGGCGTATCATAAAAATCTGCCACAGCGCGGCGCAGCAGCGGCCCGGCGGTCAGCTTTTGGCGGCGCAGGGGCTGGGCACCGTATTGCAGCTTGCTGGTCAGGTTCAGGTCGTCGATCAGCGAGCGGATGCGCTGGCTTTGGGTGCGGATACCCGCAGCCTTGCGCCGGGCCGCATCCGGCAGGGCAGAGTCCTGCTCCAGCTGTTCGGCCCAGCCCAGGATCAGAGAGAGCGGGGTGCGGATGTCGTGGCTGACACCGGCGATCCAGTTGGTGCGGGCGGAATCCCGCTGAGCGATGATCTCGTTGCGGGTCTGCAGCTGGGCGCTGGTCTGGTTCAGCTTCTGCGCCAGCTCCCCAGCCATGCCGGTCACCGGCAGGGTCACGGTCTGCCCCTGTGCCAGAGCGTCCAACCCTTGTGCCACCTGCTGCAAACTGCGGCTGCCCCGCCAGCTGAAGGCCAGACAAAATGCCAGGATCAGCACGACCAGCCCGATCCCTGCGGGCAGGATGCTGGAGATAAGCCCGTGGACGATATCGGTGTCTATGTAAAAGTTGCGTTTCCACAGGGTGCCAGGCGCCTGCCCGATCACGAACAGGCCGTATTCCTCTACCCAGCACAGCACCGGCCATTGGTCCAGGTACCAGCGGCTGAAAGCGGCTGTTTCCGATACGGTGTAGGGGTGGTCCAGCTCTGGGGGCAGCTGATAACGCCAGATCACCTGACCGTCGTCATCCAGGACCATGGCCCAGGCGTACCCCTGCATCCATTGTTCCGGGGTGTGGGCAGGGCCAAAGTCCAACTGACCGTCCTTTTGTACCATGGCGGCGGCGATCTCGCTGGAAGTATAGGGCTGGGCCTGGTACTGGACGGTGTACCTCCAGCCCAGCCAACCCAGCAGCCCGGCACCCAGCCCCGCCAGCAGCAGGACCAGGACGGCAATGGCCAGTACGTAGCGGCGGATCAGCCGCCCGAATGTCTTCATACCGCACCCTCCCGGGTCAGCTTGTAGCCAATGCCCCGCACGGTGACCAGATGCTGCGGCTTGCTGGGGTCATCCTCCAGCTTTTCCCGCAGGTGGCGCATATGGGCCAGCAGACTGTTTTTGTAACCAAAATAATCCACGCCCCATACCGCCTCACACAAGGCATCGTAGGTGACAAGATGGCCCCGGTTCTCCACCAGCTTTTGCAGCAGTGCGCGCTCGGTGGCGGTCAGGGGGACCGGCGGGCCTTGGGGCGGCAGGATCTGGGCATCGGCCAGGGAGACCCGGCGGCAGCCGATCTGCAGGATGGGGGATGCGGCATTGCTGGACAATTCGGCCCGGTAGGCGCGCTGTAAAATGTGCTGGATGCGCAGCAGCAGCTCCTGCATCAAAAAGGGCTTGGTCAGGTAGTCGTCTGCACCCAGCCCCAGCCCGAACAGACGGTCGGCATCGGCATCACGGGCAGAGAGGAACAGCGCGGGAACATCGCCCTGGGAGTGCAGCTCCTGGAACAGCACAAAGCCATCCCCGTCCGGCAGGTTGATGTCCAGAACCATCAGCTCTGGGGTCTGTGCGGCAAAGGCCGCCTTTGCTTCGGCACAGTTGGAGGCGGTGGCCAGATTCTGGTAGCCTGCCCCCCGGAGATGATCGCATAGCAGGGTGATAAGGTCTGGGTTGTCATCTACCAATAATAAATGCGCATCGTAGATCGTCTGCATGGAGGGTACCTCACATTTCTGGGTGTTGATTTTCAGGGGGGAGGGGGTGGCTTTTTTACGGGGGGTGTTCCTTTTTTCGAGAAAAAAGGAACCGAAAAAAGCTTTTCACACAGCTGGCGAGTTCTCGCCAGCCAATTTTTTTGCATAGGGCAGGCTTCGCACCTTCTGCCAGGGACGTAACGGGCTGTGACGGGCGGTTTTCCGGGAACCCTCTCAGTCAACGCCGGACGGCGTTGCCAGCTCCCCCGATAGGGGGAGCCTTTGGCAAGGGCGGGAGGTTTACTGCTTACAGGTTAGCTTCTTCATGCCGTTGACCTGTAAACATAGGACTTGCCCTTTTTGCCAAGGGCTCGCCCTTCGGGAGAGCTGTCGCCGTAGGCGACTGAGAGGGTTCGTCCCGGAAGCACCCTCTCCCGCCAGGCGACAAAAAGGGGAACTAGCTGTCGAGCGCAGCGAGACTGAGAGGGTTCGTCCCGGAAACCACCGCACGACCCACCCAAACACCAGGATACAAAGGAGGCACCATGGAGCTGCGCACGATCCAAACCTTTTTACACGTTGCCGAGCTGCACAGCTTTTCCCAGGCGGCAAGGGAGCTGGGCTATTCACAGTCCGCTGTATCGTCCCAGATCGCCCAGCTGGAAAACGAGCTGGGCACCCCGCTGCTGGACCGGGTGGGCAAGACCGTTCGTCTTACGCAGGCAGGCGAGACCTTTATGGGGTACGCCCGCACGCTGCTGACCACCGCGCAGCAGGCGCAGGCTGCGCTACAGCCTGCCCAGCAGATCCAGGGACGGCTGCGCATTGCGCTGGCAGACTCGGTATGCAGTGCCTTTCTGCCGGACCTTTTGCAGCGGTACCATGCGCTGTGTCCCCAGGTGGAGCTGGTATTGCGCACCGCCACTGCGGATGAGATGCTGCAGCTGCTGCGCACCAACCAGATGGATCTGGCGTATACGCTGGACCGTCCCCTGGCGCAGCCCAGTTTTGTGCTGGCAGTAGACCAACCGGAGCCCATCTGCTTTGTAGCCCCGCCGGGGCACCCCCTGGCAGGGCGGAAGGACCTGACCCTGGAAGACCTGGTCCGGCAGGACTTTCTGCTTACAGAGCGGGGCATGAGCTACCGGGATGAATTGGACCAGTGGCTGGCCAGCCGCCGCCTTACGCTGCGGCCCTGTCTGGAGACGGGCAGCGCCGTGCTGCTGGAGCAGCTGGTGGAGCGGGGCATGGGGCTTTCGTTCCTGCCGGAGTTCATCGTCCGGGACGCATTGGCCGCCGGGCGGCTGGCCAGGCTGCACACGCCGGATTGTCAGATGGAGATGCACCGCCAGCTGTTTTACCACCGGGACAAATGGCTGACCCCCCAGATGAAGCGTTTTATTGCCTTGGTAAAGGAAGCATGAAAAAAGGTGTACCCTTGCACAAAGGGTACACCTTTTTGTTCTTTTAAGAGCGGATGGGATCAGAAGCCGTAAGCCGTGCGGGGGAAGGGCAGCACGTCACGGATGTTCTGGATGCCGGTGAGGTACATCAGCAGACGCTCGAAGCCCAGGCCGTAGCCAGCGTGCTCCACACCGCCAAACTTGCGCAGATCCAGGTACCAGTCGTAGCTGGTCTTATCCAGGCCCAGCTCGTCCATACGGGCGGCCAGCTTGTCGTAGTCCTCTTCACGCTGGCTGCCGCCGATCAGCTCGCCGATGCCGGGCACCAGCATATCCGCTGCGGCCACGGTCTTGCCATCGGCGTTCTGCTTCATGTAGAAGCTCTTGATCTCCTTGGGGTAGTCGGTCACGAACACCGGCTTTTTGTAGACCACCTCGGTGAGGTAGCGCTCGTGCTCGGTCTGGATATCTGCACCCCACTCCACCGGGTACTGGAACTTCTTGTTGTTCTTTTTCAGGATCTCGATGGCCTCGGTGTAGGTGATGCGGGCAAACTCGCTGTTTGCCACCAGCTCCAGCCGCTCCAGCAGGCCCTTGTCGATGAACTGGTTGAAGAACGCCATCTCATCCGGGCAGTTATCCAGCACATAGCGGATCACATACTTGGTCATAGCCTCGGCGTTGTCCATATAACCGGCCAGGTCGCAGAATGCCATTTCCGGCTCGATCATCCAGAACTCGGCTGCATGGCGGGTGGTGAAGCTCTTCTCAGCCCGGAAGGTGGGGCCAAAGGTGTACACCTTGCCAAATGCCATCGCCATAGCCTCGGCCTCCAGCTGGCCGGAAACGGTCAGGTTCACCGGCTTGCCGAAGAAGTCCTGGCTGTAATCCACGGCGCCCTCCTCGGTCTTGGGCGGGTTTTCCAGGTCCAGGGTGGTCACCCGGAACATCTCGCCGGCGCCCTCGCAGTCCGATGCGGTCAGCAGCGGGGAGTGTGCGTAGACGAAGCCGTTCTCCTGGAAGAAGCGGTGGATGGCATAGGCGGCGGTGCTGCGCACCCGGAATGCGGCGTTAAAGGTGTTGGTGCGGGGGCGCAGGGTGGGCATGGTGCGCAGATACTCCATGCTCATCTTCTTTTTCTGCAGGGGGTACTCCTCTGTCGGGCAGCTGCCCAGGATCTCCACCGTATCCACGTTCAGCTCAAAGGGCTGCTTGGCCTGGGGGGTATGCACCAGGGTGCCGGTGACCCGCAGGCTGCTGTATAGCCCGGTGTGGATCACCTGGTCATAGTTTTCCACCTTGCCGGCCTCCAGCACCAGCTGCAGGGTCTTGAAGCAGCCGCCGTCGGACAGGGCGATGAAGCCAATGTTCTTGGAGTCACGGATGTTTTTGGCCCAGCCGCAGACGGTGAGCTTGGTGCCGTCTGCCGGGGGGCAGCGGTACAGGGATGCGATCTCGGTGCGTTCCATAGTTTTACCTCCGAAAAATAAAAAGACAGCTTTTGCCCTGAATGTTCAGGGCGAACAAGCTGTCTTGTAATGTCCGCGGTGCCACCTGAATTACCAGGCCATAGCCCGGTCCCTCGCGCGCTCCGACCGAAGCGCTGCCCCTTTTAACGCTGGGCCTGCGGCGCACCTACTGGCGGCGCAGCAGCGCCGGGGTTCAGTTTGCAGCTCCCGGGTGTTCGTTCACGCGCCGTGCGCACGCGGCTCTCAGCTTTGCCGCGCTCTCTGTGGCGTTTGGACTGCGCTACTTTTCCCGATCATGGCTTTTGATACTGTAAAACATAGCATATGCACGCAGCTTTGTCAAGGGGCTGCGGGGCGGTCAGGGGGCACTGCTGCCCAGCAGCGCATCCACCAGCCCCTGCGCAGCCAGCTGCCCGGCGTAGAGGGCCTCGTTCAGGGTGTTTCCATGGCCGCCCACCTCGATCAGCAGGCTGCCGGTGGTCAGGTCCTGGTTATAGAATCGGTAGCTGAACAGCACCGGCCGGGTCAGCCCAGGGGTGCGGCGCTCCATCGCCTGCTCCCAGGCAGCGGCAAAGGCCAGATTCTGCCGCCAGTTGGGCAGGCGGACGCTGCCGCCGTTGTCGCAGCCGCAGATCAGCATCACCTGTGCAGAGGGCCGCCCATTGATGGTGCATACCGGTGCGATCCGTGCCCCGCCGGACTCGATGGCGTCCCGGTGCACATCCAGCACCACCTTGATGCTGGGGTACTGCTGCAGATACCGCTGCACCACAGCCCGGCTGTTGGCATAGCTGCCGGTGTAGCTGGGGTAGTCGTTCAGGGTCTCATCGTGAAGGGTGCAGATACCGGCGGCGTTCAGCGTGTCGGTGATCACCTGCCCTACGGCGCACATATTCCGGGCACGGTCGGTGGTGCGTGCGCCATCTCCCGGGGCATACCACAGCCCGGCGGCGGGGCGGTAGGTCTCGGTAGCGTGGGTGTGCATCACCAAAACCTGGGGCTGGTCGCTGTCCAGCTGGATGTCAAAGGGCAGCCCCCCGGCAGCGGCGGCAGCGGCTTCGGCCGCTGAGACGCGGGTATTGTTCTTGATGCTGCCTGCCCCGCAGGGGATGTACTGGCTGCCGCTGCCCTGGGCATAGGTCTTTTCGGTCACCGGGGCAGCGTCGGCAGGGCGGTCCTGCTCCCCTTGCAGCTCCACAAAATACGCCTGGATGTCCGGCCCGGCGGCAGCAGCGGCGGCTGGCGCCGGGGGTTCGGCTTCCGGCCCGGCAAGGGGGATGGTCTCGGTGCTGGCGGCGGTCTGCAGCACCTCGGACTTCCCGCTGGTCCACCATAAGGCGGTCTGTAAGGCGGGGAGCGGCCCCGCCGTCCACAGGGCAGCTGCCAGCACCAAAGGCCGTGCCAGCGCAGTCAGCGCAGCGGCCAGCGCCGCCGCCCCGGCCAGCGCCCCCCAGCGGCGGTCTGCTTCTTGTCCCATTCTGCGGCGCATCTCCGTACCCCCTTTTTGTTTTGGGTCGTAGGGAGTATATGCGCCGCCGGTGCGAAAAAGACCACCCGCTGCTCACCCGGCCAGCCAGCACAGCTGCGCCAGGCTGAGCCGGGGCTGCAACGCCCGGTTGATGGCCCCAGCCAGCAGTGCAGAGCCGTGGGCGATGACCCCATCCAGGTCCCGCGGGGCAACCACCAGGTCGGCCCCCTCCCGGGCTTCCATCAGGGTGGGGATGCCCGCCGCCACCACCGGCACCCCCAGCTGAGCGGCGTCCAGGTGCTTTGCGCTGTCTGGCTGTGCAGGATACAGCCCTGTGTCCGCAAATTGCAGGCTCCGGCCCAGGCGGCGGGCTTCGGCGGTGCACAGGCTGTCCACACAGACCAGGGCGGCGGGCCTGGCCGCAGAGACCAGCGCCTTTGCCAGCTGCTGCAGGCTCAGCCCCGTAGCAGCCGAGACCCCCGGCGCAGCCGCCGCCACCGGCCGGATGCCTGCCACCGGCCAGGGATGCGGGCTGCCCATGGTCACCAGCACTTTTTGCACGGTGCGGGGGCCAAGGGCATCGGCGGTAACACGGCGGTTGCCCACCCCCAGCACCAGCACCGGCCCCTCTGCAGGCAGCAGCGCCCGCAGCTCCGCAGCCGCCAGCTCGATCACCCGGCTGTCCCGCTCGTCCAGCACCGAGACGCTGGGTACATCCAAGGTGACATACCGGCCCTTGGGCCGCGCCAGCCCCTCCCGGGTGATCTCCACCCGTGTCACGGTGACTGCCCCCTGCCGGGCTGTGGCCAGCCGCACCCCTGTGGGCAGGGCGGCCCCTGCCGTGCCAAACAGCTCATCCGCCAGATCCGTCTGCCGCATTTTGTCCCACTCTCCTTTTCATCTGGTCGGTTTGCGGCCCTTTGCAGACCGCCCCGCTGGGCAGAGTATGGACAGTGCAAAAAATTTCTATACAAAAAATCAAAAAACGCTTGCGTTGGTACGGCAAATATGGTATCATAAGATGCGCTGTTATAGGTAGCCAAGGAGGTGGAACGAATGCCTAACATCAAATCTCAGAAGGACCGTGTCGTGCAGTCTGCTGCGGAGCAGGCCCACAACAAGGCCATTAAGACCAACCTGAAAACAGTCGTCAAGAAGGCAAACGCTGCCATCGATGCGAATGCCGCCGACAAGGACGCAACCGTCCTGGCTGCTGTTTCCGCGATCGACAAGGCCCGCGCCAAGGGTGTGCTGAAGAAGAGCACCGCTTCTCGCAAGATCAGCCGCATGGCCAAGCGTGCCAACAAGGCTGTCTGAGCCAGACCCTAGAACGACGAACAAAGCCCCCGTGCCGTAAGGCCGGGGGCTTTTGTTATCTTGTGTGCATTGCATCATTTTGCATGATTTGCACAAAAAGGCAGCGTATTGTTAAAACATTATCCTCATAGTCGTTGATTTTTAGTACAAGATTTGCTATAGTAGTGCTATCAGAATTGCAATGGGAGTCTGCGTGAGAAGTGAGAGACGCGATGCAGCCCGGTCCGGGGCCGTATCGCGTCTTTTTTTATTGCGCAAAACCGCACCTCTGGTGGTGGGGGTGCGGCGGCCCAAGACAAAAAGGAGTACCGTACCATGAAAAAGATTTCCCGCAATCGATTCCTGAAAACGGCCGCTGCCCTGGCGGCGGGCACGGTGGTAACCCCTATGCTGCACGGCTGGGCGCTGCCTGCACCGGAAGAGGCGGAACCCTGCAAGGGGGATGTGGTGCTGCTGCTGAGCAATGATATCCACTCCAATCTGGGGCCGTCCAAACAGATGGGGCAGGACGGCGTCACCCATATCACCGGCGGTGTGGCGCGGATGGCGGCAGCCCAGGCACAGATCCGCCGCCGGGCCGCCGGAAAGTATCTGACCCTGGACGGCGGCGATTACTCCCAGGGCACCCCATACCAGGACGGCTACCAGAAAGGATGGGAGATCCTGGCGCTGGCACAGATGGAGGTGGATTTTTGCACCCTGGGCAACCACGAATTTGACGTAGGCGACCAGGCGGTGGCCAATGCCTGGTCGGCGGCCCGGGACAATGCCCTCCGCTATGGGGTGGACCACAGCCTGCCGCAGCTGCTGGTCTCCAATCTGTTCATCAAATACGATGCAGAAGGGCACGAGATCCGCTATACCGCTGCGGATATCCGCCCGGAGGATCTGTCCACAAACCCATTCGGTTCTGGAGCCTACGGCCATGTAGGGGCAAAAAACTATGTCGTCAAGCGGGTGGGCGAGCATCTGGTGGGGCTGTTCGGCCTGGTCGGAGACGAAGCCTACGGCTACTGCAAAAATTCGGATCTGAAGCGGATGGATTGCGCCCAGGTGGCCAACGTCTATGCAAGGTTTTTGAAGCAGGAAAAAGGCTGCGACCTGGTCATTGCGCTGAGCCACTGCGGCTTAGAGGAAGATCTGGCGACGGCGGCAGCGTCGGAGGGCTGGCTGGATGTGATCCAGAGCGCCCACAGCCACCTGCGGTTTGACCAGCCCCGCACCGAAAACGGCGTGATCCTGATGTCTGCGGGGTGCTATGCCCAGAATCTGGGCGTACTGAGCCTAAAAAAGACCCCGGAGGGCTGGCGCTGGGTAGAGGGCGAGTCCCGCTGCTATACCCTGGACGACAGCTTTGACCACCCGGACCCTGTGGACCAGACAGATGAGGGGCAGAATTATCAGGCGCTGCAAACGCTGATCCAGCGGTACAATGAGGAACTGGTGGCCCCGGGCGGCTATTTCTCCCGGCTGGGTCTGGAGGGCCTGACCCAGGATACTGTGGTGATGCAGATCCCGCAAGGGTTTGATTACCTCAAGTACGAGCAGGGAGAGGCGCTGGGCTATACCTACCATCAATCCCCGGTAACGGCCTTTATCTGCGATGCCTTTAACTTTGCAGCCGGGTCCCAGGTGTCCTTTGCCTTCGGTGGTTATGTCCGCACCGGGCTGCATCAGGGGGAGTTCACGGTGGCAGATGCCTTCAACCAGCAGTCCACCGGCGAGTCGGCACTGGACCGCAGCGCCGGGTCCAGCCTGCTGGTGTGCGATCTGTCCGGGGCGCAGCTGGCCGCACTGTGCGTATTTGATGCGCTCTGCGCCGGTGTCAGCGAGGGCGGCGCACTGTACGGCACAGCGGGCACCGTGCACACCAGCAACCTGCGCTACCGCTATCTGCCGTTGGGACGCAAAAAGATCCTCTGCGATCTGCATAGCATCCAGGTCTACGACCCGGAGCGGGATGTGTGGGAGAAGCTGGACTACAACAAGGCATACCGCACCTCGTTTACCTTTGAGGCATCCCAGAACCTGGTGGGTCTGATGGAAGATACCACCCGTAAGCTCACCGGTAAGGGCATCCCCTTTGCACCCTACGACGAGGCCACCCGCACCTATGCCCAGGTTCCCCGGGATACTACCTCGGAAGAATATTATCGGTTCTGGGCGCCGTACTGCCAGGGCCAGGGCATCCTGGAGGGCACCGACTACGAGCTGAAGAGCTGGACGGCGCTGTATTACTACGCCGCCAGCATGGACGGCACCCTTTCCGAGCAGTATGCCCCCGACCGGCTGGTACAGACCCGGTATGCCCGGAGATGAGCGGCGCAGAGTCTGGCCAATAAGCAACAGAAGAAGACAACATGCGCACTTTTGGGACAACTTGCGTCATATCAAACGGGAATCTCGTTGATTTACAGGAATTTTGCAGAAATTTACCCGTAAAATCGTTGTTTCGGCGGAAAGGAACTGCTATTATGGATACAACGAAGTCCAGAAAAACCTACGCAAGCGATAGCGAAAAGCCGCATTCCAACTGGAGTTTTGCCAGTGGACTGCGTCTTTTACTGCGCAGAACAGGGACTCGTTTCATATTGGGAAGAAGAACACTTGCCTCTGCGTTCTGGAAGCATGGCCCGCTTTACAGGACACAGGAAAAGGAGAAAAAAGATGCAGAAGATCTCGCGCAAAAATTTTCTTAGAACCGCCGGCGCCGCTGCAGCTGCTGCGGCTGTGACCCCCTTGCTGGGAGGATGGGCCTGGCCAAGGATCGAGGATCACGAACAGTACCAAGGAGATGTGGTGCTGCTGCTGAGCAACGACATCCACTCCAACCTGACCACCTCCAAAACCATGAACCCGGATGGCTCCACAAAGATCATGGGTGGTGCAGCCCGCATGGCGGCAGCGCAGGCGCTGGTGCGCCGCAAAGCCCTGGGCAGATCTCTCACCTTGGACGGCGGAGACTACTCCCAGGGAACACCGTATCAGGACGGATACCAGAAAGGCTGGGAGATCCTGGCGCTGGCACAGATGGAAGTGGATTTTTGCACCCTGGGCAACCACGAATTTGATGTGGGCGACCAGGCGGTGGTAAACTCCTGGGTCAATGCGCGGAAAAGCAAGTGGAATTATGGGGTAACCCATGCTCTGCCGCAGCTGCTGGTGTCCAATATATTTATCAAGTACGATCCAGACGGGCAGGAGATCGCGTATACAGATGCCGACATCCAGCCTGAAAACTTGAGCACCAATGCCTTTGCGGCGGGTACGTATGCGCAGGCCCAAGCAAAGAATTACGCCATCAAGATGGTGGGCCGCTATAAAGTAGGTCTGTTTGGCATTCTGGGTGAGGAGGCCTATGGCTACTGCAAAAACTCCGACCTGAAACGGATGGATTGCAGCAAAGTGGCCAATGTCTATGCAAAGTTTTTGAAGCAGGAAAAAGGCTGCGACCTGGTCATTGCGCTGAGCCACTGCGGTACTGCGGAAGATAAAGCCATTGCAGCTGCATCAGAGGGATATCTGGATGTGATCCAGAGCGCCCATGCGCATGTCTGCTTTGAAAAGCCTCTGGTAGAAAATGGCGTCATTCTGATGTCCTCGGGCTGCTATGCGCAAAATTTGGGCGTGCTGAGCCTGAAAAAGACCCCGGAAGGCTGGACGTATGTAGAGGGTGAGTCCCGCTGCTACGATCTGACGGAAGCCTATGACTATAACGACTTGTGGGATCTGTCGCAGGAAGCCCGGAACTATCGTTCCCTGCAGGCACTTGTGGAGCAGTACGATGCAGAGCTGGTGGCTCCGGGCGGATACTTCTCCAAACTGGGCCTGGAAGGCGTGACCCCTGGTTCTGTCGTGATGACGGTCCCGACGGGATACGATTATGTTCAGTATGAGGATGGCCGTTCGATCGGGTACACCTACATCCAGTCTCCGGTGACCGCCTTTATCTGCGACGCTTTCAACTATGCCGCAGAGTCCCAGGTGTCCTTTGCCTTTGGCGGCTATGTCCGCAGTGCGCTCTATCAGGGCGAGTATACCGTAGCAGATGCCTTTAGCCAGCAGTCCACAGGTGAGTCGGCGGTGGATCACAGCGCTGGCTCCAGCTTGGCGGTTTGCGATCTGTCCGGCACGCAGCTGGCGGCGATCTGCATTTTTGATGCGATGTGCTCTGGTGTCAGCAAGCAGGGGACGCCCTATGGCGGCGCAGGCACGCTGCACACCAGCGGGATGCGCTACCATTACACCACTGCGGACGGCAAGATCAGCTGCGATGTGTCCAGCATCGAAGTCTACTTCCCGGAACTGAATGAGTGGAAGCCCTTGGAGTATGACCGCGCATACAGGACCTCCTTTACCTTTGAATCCACACAGAATCTGTCGGGGCTGATGCCGACCATTACCCGGACTGTATTCGGAAGCGCCGTCCCCTTTGCTCCCTACAACGGAGCGACCGGCGAGTATCTGACCGTTCCGGCGGATAATACCTCGGATGAGTATTATCAGTTCTGGGCGCCGTACTGCCAGGGCCAGGGCATCCTGGAGGGCACCAACTACGAGCTGAAGAGCTGGACCGCGCTGTATTACTACGCTGCCAGCATGGGCGGCACCCTTTCCGAGCAGTATGCCCCCGACCGGCTGGTACAGACCCGGTATGCTCGGAGATGAGCGCGGATTGACGTTTCAACTGCCGGTATGGTATACTAAAAACAGAAATCGAACGTACCAGGGGGATACCGGCCATCCGGCGGAGATCCCCCTGGTTTTGCGTAGTCTGTCCAGGGAGAGGTGAGCTGCTTTGCGAGCAGAACGTCTGTTGGAGATCCTGAGCGATCAGCCGATCATAGCCGCCGTAAAGAACAACGAGGAGTTTCAGCGCGCGCTGCAAAGCGACGTGGGCGTGATCTTTTTGCTGTACGGCAACATCCTTACCGTGTCGCAGCTGACAGCCCAGGTGCATGACTGCGGCAAGCTGGTATTCGTCCACCTGGATATGATCGAAGGGCTGGCTTCCAAAGAGGTGGCCGCCGACTTTATCGCGGGCAATACGGTAGCGGACGGCGTCATCTCCACAAAGGCGGCGCTGACTCGCCGTGCCCGGGAACTGGGGCTTGTGGGCATCCAGCGTTTCTTCCTGCTGGACTCCAAAGCCATGCTCAGCGTCCAGCAGTTCAGCCCCAGCAGCGCCGACCTGGTAGAGGTCTTGCCCGGGCTGATGCCCAAGATCATCACCCGGGTGGCGCAGAGCACCCGCCGGCCCGTGATCGCCGGGGGCTTGATCCAGGATAAAGAGGATGTGATCACCGCTCTGGCTGCCGGCGCAGTGGCCGTTTCCACCACAAACCCCGACGTCTGGGAGATGTAAAGGGGTCACAAAACAAAAAATGCCCAGGCCGCTCTCCGAGGAGAGCGGCCTGGGCTGTTTTATGGGGAATGTCGGAGAGAACTCAGCCTTGGTAGTACACAGCAGTGTTGGCCACGGTCATGGTGGTCATCAGCAGTGCGTTAAAGAAAGCGGGCGTCCAGACATTGCCGGTGCGCTTGTACAGTGCGCGGGAGTAGCAGGCTGCAATGGCCAGGGTGGGGATCATGCCGAACAGCAGGATCGCCGACAGAGCCTGTGTGGGGTGTGCAGCCGTGCCGGTGGCAAACAGGGTGATGTACTGCCGTGCCACAAACAGGATGATGCCGCCAGCGTTCAGCAGGATGGCCAGCAGATATCCCTTGATCCCTTGCAGGCTCTGGGTATTGGTATTGATGCAGATGGCGATGCTGCTGACCAGGTAGTACAGGAAGAAGATGGGCAGATAGTGGAGGATGGCCGGCAGGACCGAAGGCTCGAAGGTCTTGAATGCAAAGACCCACAGGCGGAAGTCGGTCTTGAAGATGGCGTCCACTGCAAATACCAGCCCATAGCCAGCGGCAAAGGCCAGAACAGCAACACACAGCGCAGCCAGGATGTTGATGGGCTGTGCCTTCAGGCCATAAGCCTCCAGGCCCACTTCGTTGTGGGCCTTGCTGATCAGATACACCATGCTCATGACAAGGGCGCTGATCAGGGTGCAGACCACGGTCCAGTAGGCGATCTGGTTGACCGCCGGTGCAGACCAGAAGGGGGTGGTATTGCTCAGGAAGTTATGGCTGGAGACCCACATTAGGCCAAAGCCGGACAGGGCAGCAACGATGCCGGCCGTGCGGTAGCCCGGCACATTGACCGTGGACTTGCCGCTCAGGAAGATGGCGGCCAGACCCACCAGGCCAAACAGAGCGCCGGCATCGGTCAGGATCATCAGGGGTTCGCTGGCGGTGTTGCCGTCCATCAAAGCGGGGAAGAATACCGCCGGCAGCAGCACGCAGCACAGTGCCAGTGCCAGGGTGCCGATCTTGGAGGGCAGGGTGCTGCAGCTGGGCTGAGGCTGCAGCACGCCGGTCTTTGCTTTGGCAAGGAAAGGCAGCTTCATCAGCAGCATCATCAGCGGCACAAACAGCAGGATGAAACCTGCCAGGGCCACACACTCAAACAGCTCTTTCAGCTGCCAGATCTGGTCAGAGGGAGGCAGCAGGTTCAGGTCGTCGTTGTAACCGGCAAAAGCAGTCTCGTAGAAGCTGATGGCATGGCCGGTGGTGGTTTTGGAGAAATGGTTCCAGGGATGGGTCTCGCTGGGCTGGTAAACGATGCGTTTGCCGCCGTCGGCAGTGTCGTACCAGACACCAGGCTCCGGGTTCTCCTGCTCCAGGAAGGTCTTGCCGGCCGTAGTGGCCACCCAGTTTTTGCGGATCACGGTGCCCTTGTTGTTGTAGTCGTCCGGCAGGAAGAAGAACTCGTCGTACTCTGCACAGACCTTGCCCAGCGTGCGGCCGCCGCCGGTAGCTGCGGCTACTTCAGGGGTGAGACCCAGCAGGCTGGTGTACATAAAGTCTGCGCCTTCGGACAAGCCGCAATGCAGCTTGCGCACGCCGGTCTCAGCAAAGTCGTTTTCGTCCAGATACAACGCCATAGCCGTGGAGAAACCGCCCATAGAGTGGCCGGTCACGCCGATAATGCCGTTGCCAGCATCATCCTTCAGAACATAGGGCTGCTGGTACATATAGCTGACTGCATCGTACAGGGCGGTGGGCCAGAAGCTGAAGAAGCCGCCGGTGTTCTCAGCATTGCCCTTGGAGTGGCCGTGGTCATACATATCCAGTGCCAGCACCACATATCCCCGTCGGGACAGTTCGATGGCGTTGGCATCCTGCATCTCTGCGGAGTTCAGGTAACCATGGGTGACCACGACGGTGGGGCGGGGATCGCTTTCCGATGCGCCGTCCGGCAGGTAGAGCAGGCCGCTCAATACGCCTTTGTCGGTATCAAAGCGGATGCGGTCGACCGAGACGGTGTGGTGGGAGGTGTTGAACATCTGTGCCAGGACACTGCCGATCAGGATCAGCGCGAGGGAGACCGCTGCCAATAGTGCGGGGAGTTTTTTCTTGTCCTTCATTGAATCGTTCCTCTCAATCCATTTTAATCTTGTCCCCTGTGGAAAAACCTTGGCTGGCTATCACCTCCATACCAGCCTTAGCCCCCGGCCCTTTGGGCCGGGGGTCGCAGGCTTTTTTATACGATGCTTCAGATCGCCGCCCAGCCCAGGCTGCGGTGGACAGCCTCGTGCCAGTGGCGCATCAGGTCCTGGCGCTGGTCCTCAGACATCTGAGGCTCATAGACGATATCACATTCCCAGAGCTTTTTGATCTCATCCAGGCTGTCCCAGACGCCTACGCCCAGCCCGGCCAGGTAGGCCGCACCCAGGGCGGTGGTCTCCCGGATCGCCGGGCGGCGCACTTTGCAGTGGATGATATCGGACTGGAACTGCATCAGGAAGTGGTCCCGGCTGGCGCCGCCGTCCGCTTTCAGGGAGGCAAGGGTCAGGCCGGTGTCCTGCTGCATGGCGTTTACCAGGTCTGCCACCTGGTAGGCGATGGACTCCTGGGCGGCACGGATGATGTGCTCCCGGCGGGTGCCGCGGGTCAGACCCACGATGCAGCCCCGGGCGTACATATCCCAGTTGGGGGCGCCCAGGCCGGTAAAGGCAGGCACCAGGTAGACGCCGCCGTTGTCCTTGACCTTTTGGGCGTAGTATTCTGCGTCCCGGCTTTCGTTGAAAAAGCGCATCTCATCCCGCAGCCATTGGATCACAGCGCCGCCCACGAACACCGAGCCTTCCAGCGCATACTGTACCTTGCCGTTCAGGCTGATGGCAATGGTGGTCACCAGTCCGTTCTGGCTCACAAAAGGCTTGTCGCCGGTGTTCATCAGCAAAAAGCAGCCGGTGCCGTAGGTGTTTTTGGCTTCGCCCGGTTCAAAGCAGGTCTGGCCGAACAGGGCGGCCTGCTGGTCGCCTGCAATGCCTGCAATGGGCACCCGCACACCCTGGATCTCGGTATAGCCGTACACCTCGCTGGAGCTGCGCACCTGGGGCAGCATGGCCCGGGGGATGTTCAGCGCCTGGAGCAGGGTGTCGTCCCAGTCCAGCTTGTGGATGTCATACAGCATGGTGCGGGAGGCGTTGGTGGCATCGGTCACGTGTACAGCGCCGCCGGTCAGCTTCCACAGCAGCCAGGTGTCCACCGTGCCAAACAAAAGCTCGCCCCGTTCTGCCCGCTGCTGTGCCCCTTCCACATGGTCCAGGATCCAGCGGATCTTGGTGGCGGAGAAGTAAGCGTCCGGCAAAAGGCCGGTGGCAGCTTTGATATGGTCGGTCAGTCCCTGCTGGATCAGCTGGTCCACCAGGGGGGCAGTGCGGCGGCACTGCCAGACGATGGCGTTATAGATGGGGGTGCCGGTGGCTTTGTCCCACACAATGGTGGTCTCCCGCTGGTTGGTGATGCCGATGGCCGCCAGGTCCGACACATGGATGCCGCTCTGGGCCACCACCTCCATCATCACGGCATACTGAGAGGACCAGATCTCCATGGGGTTGTGCTCCACCCAGCCCTCTTTGGGGTAGATCTGGGTGAACTCTTTCTGACTTACCGCCAGGATGTTCTGCTGCTGGTCAAACAGGATGGCCCGGGAACTGGTGGTTCCCTGGTCCAGGGAGAGGATGTACTTTGCCATGATGCCGCCCCTTTCTCACATATTTTTTGTGGCAACGATGTCCACGCCGGTGCCGCATACGTTGGGGATCACCACCTGGCCAATGCGCACCGGGGCAGTCAGTTCCACTGCATCCAGGGCGGCGGCCACATCAAACACGGTGTCCTTGGGCACGGGAGCATTGGTCTTGACCGGGCAGCGGGGGTGCGCTGCGCCGGTGCATTTTACGGTGGAGGTCACCACCCGGGTGGGGTGGCACAGCTCCGCCTTGCCATAAGCTTCGCCCTTGGGGCAGCTGTTGCCGGTGACGGCATAGCCGTTTTCTTCGTCCACCTTCAGATGGCAGCCCTTGGGGCAGGTAATGCAGATCAGTTCCTTCATCTCAATCCACCTCCCGGATGGAAACCGTCAGCGTATCTCCGGCCTTGTCCAGCAGCACCTTGGGCAGGGTGATGTTTTCCATCTCGCCGGGGGCCAGGTGCTCCCGCTTGAAGCGGGCAATGGTCTGGTCGCCGCTGGTGACCAGGATCTCCGAATCGCCGCAGATGCGGTTCACCCGGAAGAACAGCCCGCAGCTCTTGTCCACCTGGCTGGGCCGGATGTGCTGGGGCACCGTATAGGTCACGCCGGAGCCGTTCTGCACCTCGATGACCCGGCCTTCGGCCTGCCCGCCGGACAGCACATAGTCCGCCGCCGCAGCGCCGGCCCGCTGGCTCTCCGCGGTAACAAAGTCCACCAGGTCATGCACATGGCAGACGTTGCCGCAGGCAAACACGCCGGGCAGGCTGGTCTCCATGTTCTCGTACACCACAGCACCCTTGGTGCGGGGGTCGATGCGGATGCCCGCCTGCTGGGTCAGCTCGTTTTCCGGCAGCAGACCCACCGACAAAAGCAGGGTATCGCAGTCGAACACCATTTCGGTGCCGGGCACCGGCTTGCGGTCCGGGCCTACCTGGCTGACCACCACCTGCTCGACACGGTTCTTGCCGCGGATCTCGGTGACGGTATGGGAGAGGTAGAGGGGGATGTCAAAGTCTTGCAGGCACTGGACGATGTTCCGGTTCAGACCGCCGGAATAGGGCATCACTTCCACGCAGGCCAGCACCTTGGCGCCTTCCAGGGTCATGCGGCGGGCCATGATCAGGCCGATGTCGCCGCTGCCCAGGATCACCACCCGCTTGCCGGGCAGATAGCCTTCCACGTTGACATAGCGCTGGGCGGCGCCGGCGGTGAACACGCCCGCCGGGCGAGTGCCGGGGATGGCGATGGCGCCCCGGGTGCGCTCCCGGCAGCCCATAGCCAGCACGATGGCCTTGGCCTGCTCCACGCAGTAGCCGGTGGACTTGCCCACCATATGCACCTGGCGCTCCGGGGTCACCTGCAGCACCATGGTATCCAGCCGCACTTCCACACCGGTCTGCGCCAGCAGGTCGGCAAAACGGGCGGCGTACTCCGGCCCGCTGAGTTCTTCCTTAAAATATTGCAGGCCAAAGCCGCTGTGGATGCACTGGTTCAGGATGCCGCCCAGCTCTTGGTCACGCTCGATGACCAGGATCTTCTTCAGGCCCTTTTCCCAGGCGGAGCAGGCCGCCGCCAAACCGGCGGGGCCGCCGCCGATCACGATCAGATCATACATTTGCGCTGCCTCCTTTGGTCTCGCCCCAGAGCAGCCAGGTGCCCTTCTGGTCCTGCTGGATCTGCTGGGGGGTCAGGTTCAGTTCCCGCGCCAGGATCTCCACTACACGAGGCCCGCAGAAGCCGCCCTGGCAGCGGCCCATGCCGGCGTTGACCCGGCGCTTGACCCCATCCACCGACCGGGGCGGGATCAGGCCCTTCATGGCCTCCAGGATCTCGCCCTCGGTGATGGTCTCGCAGCGGCAGATCACCCGTCCGAAAGCGGGGTCCTGCCGGACCAGCTCGGCCCGCTGTTCAGGGGTCATCTCCTTAAAGCGGGTGCGGTGGCGCTGGCAGACGAAATCTGTCTTGGGCGTCAGCGCAAGGCCTGCCTTTTGCAGCAGCTCCACCAGATATTCGGCAATGGCAGGTGCGGCGGACAGACCCGGCGAGCAGATGCCCGCTGCGTCCACAAAGCCCTCCCGCTCCTGCAGGATAAAATCATTGACTTCGGCTGCATGGGCACGCACACCCGCAAAGTTGCGGATGGACTGCCCAAAGGCGATCTGGGGCACCGACTTTGCAGCGGTGGTGCGCACAAACTCCAGGCCGTCGGCGGTGGTAGAGGTGTCGTTGCCCACCACCGGTGCGGCGTTGGGGCCCACGATCAGGTTGCCGTGGACCGTGGGGCTGACCAGCACGCCCTTGCCGTTCTGGTTCGGGCACTGGAAGATGGTGTGGGACACCCGGCTGCCCTCGGATTTGTCCAGCAGGTAATACTCGCCCCGGCTGGGCTGGATGCTGAAATCATGGGGCAGCGCCAGGTCGTGGACGGCATCGGCGCTGACACCGGCGGCGTTGATCACATACCGGGCGGTAAAATCCCCCTGGTCGGTGTGGACCAGCCAGCCCTCGGCCAGCTTCTCCATACCGGTGACCTGGGTCTCCAGGTGGAGCTGTGCGCCGTTGCGCACGGCGGTCTCCGCCAGGGCCAGGCAATACTCCCAGGGGGAGCAGATGGCGGCGGTGGGGGCGTAAAGGGCGGCCTGCACCTTGTCCGAGAGCTGGGGGTCCATGGCACGGGCCTCGTCGCCGGTCAGCACCTGCAGGCCGGGCACGCCGTTGGCCTCGCCCCGCTGACGCAGGGTCTCCAGGGTATCGCACTCTGCCGGACTGAACGCCAGCACCAGAGAGCCGCACTGACGGTAGGGCACATCCAGTTGTTCGCACAGCTGTTTTGCCAGCTCCACACCACGTACATTCAGCCGGGCCATCAGGGTGCCGGGCAGCGGGTCATACCCCGCATGGAGAATGGCGGAGTTGGCTTTGGTGGTGCCGTTGGCCACGTCGTTTTCCTTTTCCAGAACAGCGACCTGGAGCTGGTATTTGGACAGCTCCATAGCGGCGGCGGCGCCCACGATCCCACATCCGATCACAAGAACATCCAGCATGAACAAAACCTCCGTTTCTGCCGGGACAAGAACAAAAAAAGCGCAGGACACCCCCTTGGGGGGCTGCCTTGCGCTTCTCAATTCTCACACAAACCAAGCATTTGGTATTCACTTTGCAAGACCTACAATACCACAGCAGGCAAGTGTTTGCAATAGTTTTTCAGAAAACTTCTTGAATTTATAGCTAATGCACAAAAACGGGCGTTTTGCTTTGTGCGTCTTGCGGGGACAGACCGGATGCCGGTCCGGACAAAGATCCAAAAAAGAAGAGATGTTTCCCGCCGGAAAATAGTGAAACGTATTGACTTTTCTTCGGGGTGTGCCTATCATTGTATACAGAATAAGGGAAGATCGGGTCGATTTATGTGGAAATTTGTAGTGGATTGCGCCAATACAAACCAGAATAGGCCCGCGTTGCCCGGCGGGGATGCCGCCGGAGGGGGAGCAGGAGAGTTATAGTATGAAGACTATCATGATCGGGGATTATATCAAGCGCCGCCGGGTAGAGCTGGGCATGACCCAGGGACAACTGGCCAAGGGCATTTGCACAGTGGCCACTCTGTCCCGGCTGGAGGCGGGGATCCAGACCCCCCGCCGCAACCGCATCAGTGCTCTGCTGCAGCGGCTGGGACTGCCGGATTCCCGGTATTTTGCCATCAATACACAGGAGGAAGTGGCCATCGAGGCGTATAAAAAGGATATCGTGGCCTGCAATGTGCTGGAGCGGGTGGAGGAAGGCTTTGAAAAGCTGCAGAAGCTGGAGCAGCTGCTGTCGCCGGACGATAACCTGACCCGTCAGTTCGTGGTGCGGTCCCGGGCGCTGCTGGGCGGGCTGGATGGCCGCTACACCCATAGGCAGCAGATGGAGATGCTGCTGGATGCTATGCGGATGACCATCCCGGATTTTTCGCTGGAAGATCTGGAGGAGCATTACTATACCTTTGATGAGATCAAGACCCTGAACCAGATCGCAGGACTGTACCTGGCGGAAGACCAGATGGAGCAAGCGCTGCACCTGTATGATAAGCTGCTGAACTATATCCTCAACCATAACCAGGCGCTGCTGTGCCGCAATGGACTGCTGCCGATGGTGCTGCACAACTATACCCGTGCGCTGAACATCGCCCAGCGCTATGCCGACGGGGTCCGCTACGCAGAGGAGGGCCGTCGTGCCTGCGTGGAATATGGGCATTACCAGTATCTTCCGGGCTTTTTGGCTCTGCTGGGGGAGGGGCTGCATTTTACCGGACAGGACGGCAAAAGCGCAGAATGTTACCGGGAAGCCTACTATATCTACCGCGCAACGGATGACTACGGCAACGCCGAGACCTGCCGCCGGGATATGCAGCGCTATCTGAATATCCAGCTGGAAACGCCGGAACTGTGATGCCATAGGGGCATTTGCCCTGCCAAAATAAGAGCCGCCCGGCCTCTGCCTTGCAGCAGAAACACCGGGCGGCGTTTTTTGTTATGGATGGGTGGGCAGCTCGCCCCGCTGGATGCGGCGGGTCAGCTCCCGCACCTTTTGTTCGATCCGGGCCATCACGGACAGAAAAGCCGGGTCGCCCTGGCCGGTGGGGTCCTCCAGACCCCAATCCTCCCGGTAGGTGCAGGGCAGGGCGGGGCACTGGACGTTGCAGCCCATGGTGATGACGATATCCACCTTGGGCAGCGCCGAGAGGGGCTTGTTGTACTGGCAGGCGGTCATGTCGATGCCGTAGACCTGCTGCATCAGCCGCACAGCGTCCGGGTTGATCCGGGGGCCAGGCTCGGTGCCGGCAGAATAGCTCTCAAATACACCCTGGCCCAGCTGCCGGCCCAGGGCCTCGGCCATCTGGCTGCGGCAGGAGTTGTGTACGCAGAGAAAGGCGACCCGGGGCCGGGGCGCAGCGGGAGAAAAGGGGCACCGGCTGCCGATGCATTGGCTGTTCCGGGCGCTGTACTCGCAGCGGGGGGCGCTGGGGGTCATCTCTACGCCCAGCTGTTCCCGGGAAAAGTCTGCGGCGGCCAGAATGGACAGCCAGCTGTCCCGTTTGCAGCAGCGGGGGCCGCCTACCCGGCCGATGCACTCCAGCGCCCGGGCGGTCATTTGGTTGCTCAGACCCCAAGGCTCCCGGGCCAAAGGGGTGGACTGGGTGGCAATGGCCACAAACTGCCCGGCGCTGATCCCGGCTCCGCAGGCGCCCCAAAAACCGCAGGCGCCGCCCGGCACCGCCATGCCCCGGCTGTGGATCTCGGACAGGGCGGCGGGCAGATCCAGCTCGCCCCCTGCATTTTTGTAGGCGGTGAGCAATGCCGCCCCCACCATTACATGGTGCTCCGGCCCGTGCATATGGCAGAAGGGCAGCGCCATCATCCGGTCCAGAATGGCGATGGGGTCGGCGGAGCGCTCCGCCAGGCACAGCCCAAAGATGCTGTCCATCCCTTGGGTGTGGCAGCTGCTGCATACATAGTGGCCATTCACACAGCGGGTCTTGCTCAGCTCCTTTTTGTGACAGATGGCGCACTCCATCATTTGGTCCTGCACCAGGTATTCCAGCGGGGCTTTACAGATCAGACATTCTTCCATCTCGGCTCTCCTTTTATACCCTTGCTCTCTCCCCAAGGGAATGTGTAGTTTGATTATAGCCGGAGACGTGGCAGAACACAAGAGGGCGGCCTTTGGCGGGGCCGGTGCGGCCGAAAAAGTCCTTCTTCCGAACGATATCCACAATTTTTGATGTTTGATTTTGTGGAAAAGCTGAATTGAAATCTCCCCGCTGCATTGCTATACTAATACCAGTTCAAGCGCTTGAACACACACAAGTTTACAAACAGGATCTGACCGAACAAACGCAGTCTCATAAGAGAACTACCCCTTTTTAATGGGGAACTTGCGCATCGCTGTTCGCCAGGTCCTTTTTTGATGCACAAAACGACCCGGGCCAGCCTCTGCAAAGAGGCAGCCCGGGTCGTTTGGGTTCTCTCGGTGATTTTTACCCCTTTTTCCGCAGGTCCTCCCAGGAGCGTGCAGGCCGGAAGAGGGGGGTATAGGGGTTTTCCAGCGCACTGGCTTTGGGCGGGGCGGGGGGCGTATGGTCCGCGGCGGGCGGGAGAGGGCGCCGGGGTGTCCGGCGGGCCGGTGCACCGGCTTTGACCCGCCAGCGCATCAGCGGCCCTCCCCGGCGGTGGAAACGGCCCCGGCGGTCAAAGCAGCCCACAGGGCTTCTCCGCCGGAGAGGTTTTCGGCCTGAGCGTCGTTCCAGGCGCCCCGGCGGCCCACATAGAAGCGGCGCATATAGTCCTGGCTGCTGCCGGAGGCCGCTTGGGCGGCATCCGGGCCGTAATCGCCCAGCTCCAGCCCGGTCAGGGCGGGGCAGTCCTCCCAGCGGTAGACCATGTTCCACCAGTCTGCATCGCTGTCCGGGGCGGGCAGCGTGCCGTCCAGATAGGCCAGACAGCCGGTGTTCTCCTCAAAGCCCGCTGGGTCTGCCACCAGAAAGACGGTGCTCAGGGCGCCCTGCACATCGGAGGCCAGCTTGACCGTGCCCGCCATGGTCAGGTAGGCGTCGCTCTCGGTCTCGCCCTCGGCGGACTGGGTATAGTCCAGGGTATAGGTGTTCAGGGTCACCACGGTCTTGCCGTCCCCGTTCAGGTCCTGGCCAAAGGCCGCCAGCTGGGTCTGCAGCGCCTGGAGGGTATCCTCCGGCAGATAGTAAGGGGCCACCACCCCGATGTTATAGTCCGGGTGGGTGGTAAAAAAGTAGTGGCCGATCAGGGTATAGGCCAAAAAGCCGCCCGCAATACCGATCAGCAGCACCCATTTCAGGTTATAATCCCACCAGTTGGCCCAGCGCTCCCGCCGGGTATACTGCTTTTCCTTCCGTGGGGCCAGGTCCTGTGGGTCGATGTCACGTTCATAGCGGTAACTTGCCATTGCGTTTTGCCTTTCCCTTCCCGATGCGGCTCACAGCTGGGCCAAAATGGTCTGGCGCACTGCGTCCGGCAGCTGCTTTTGTTCTGCCCGGCCCATCCCCTTGGTTTGGATGGGGGGCAGCACACGGATATGCACCGTGCCGGGGGTGCAGCGGTTGCCCCGGTTCTCAAACAAGGCCCGTGCGCCGGTAATGGCCACCGGGACCACCGGTGCGCCGGTCTTGACGGCGATGCGGAAGGCGCCGCCCTTGAACTCGCCAATGCCGCCTTCCTCGCCTTTGTAGCGGGTCCCCTCAGGGAAGATGATGAAGCTCTTGCCCTGCTCCACCACGGCGGTGGCTTCGTTCAGCGCTTCAATGGCGGCGCGCATATCGTCCCGCAGCACAAATACGCAGCCCAGCAGCTTCATCCAGCGGTTCAGCAGCGGGATCTTGGCCAGCTCCTCTTTGGCCAGCAGGCCATAAGGCTGGTCCAGCCCGGCCAGCAGCAGCGGGATATCGTAGTAGCTGCGGTGGTTGGCCACAAACACACAGGGGCCGTCCTTCGGGATATTTTCCAGCCCTTCCACCGAAAGCGAGACCCCGGTGATCTTCAGGATCTTGCGGCTCCAGTGGGGAATATGGGTGCGCACCAGCTGCTCTACCAGAGCGGTATCCCCGGCAGCGGCGGCCTTTTCGGCCCGGCGCAGCACCCCGTAATGAATGATCATGTACCCAAACAGGTAACTGAACATTGCGATCGTGCGTAAAACACTCATCGGCGTATCCTCCTTGCGGCAAAATGCCGCCAGTTTCTATTGTAGCACAATTTCTTCTAAAAAGGGAGTGCTCAAAGTTTTTTTACATTTGGCAGGGCTGTCCACTTGCAAAATCCACAAAAGACGGGTATATTTATAGGTAGCTACATGGCGTTTTGGCGGTAGGAGCCGGGGATGTGCCCGGCCCGCCGCCAGGAAAGAGGGGTTTTATTTCCATGGGTCTGTTTCCTTCTGCAAACGATTACAAACCCGGTCCGGGGATAGAAAAGGACACCCCCCGCAAGACCGGCATTGCCCGCTTTTTTGAGCTGGTCGGCCGGGATATGAGCGGGATGTTCCTGGCAAATCTGCTTACCTGTCTGGGTTTTTTGCCGGTGATCTGCCTGGTGTACATCGGCTTTTTGATGAACAGCCTGCCGGTGATGCTGATCAGCGCAGTGGTGGGCGGCGTGCTGGCTGGCCCGGTGCTGGCTGGTATGTATGATACGGTGCTGCGGGCGCTGCGGGACGAAGCGGGCTATTGGTGGTCCACCTACCGCCGGGCGTTCCGCCAGAACTGGAAAGCCAGCATCCTGCCCGGCATCATTTACTGCGTTGTGGTGACGCTGCAGATCTTCTTGGTGTATTTCTGCTTCAATATGCTGTACCAGGGGGTCAATGTAGGGATCGGGATGTGGGTGGCCACGGTGCTGCACCTGCTGCTGTTTCATATGCTGTTTGCCTATATGTGGCCGCAGGTGGTGCTGCTGGATCAGCCCCTGACCATGACCCTGAAAAACAGCCTGCACTGCATGATCGCCTTTTTGCCCCATGCGCTGGCCGCATCGGTGGTGCAGATCCTGTTCTGGGGTCTGGTGATCCTGTGCATGCCCCTGGGCCTTTTGCTGATGATCGTGTTCGGTTTCTGGTTCTCCTGCGAGATCTGCTGCCAGATCGTGTACGGCGATCTGGACCGGGTGTTCCATATCGAGGAGAATATCCGCAAGATGAAGGATGCTGAGCTGGAAGCAGCGCTGGCTGCCGAGCGCGCCTCGTCCGGACAAGAGGACGAGCCGGGCACGGACGGCGGTTGCTGATCCCGGAGGGAACGGGATGGAACAACGCAACAATCTGGTGCTGCAAGGCACCGAGACTTTCTCCCGCGGGGCGCTGGACAATGTGGCACTGGAGGACGGATGCCTGGTGCTGGACAGCGTGGCCGGGCGCAGCCTGCCCTATGGCAGCTACACGACCCCGGAGTTTGCCATGCCGGCGTTCTGCAACCTGAACGTAAGCTGGAACGCCCATGCCCCCCATAATACGCTGGTGGAGGTGCGCTGCCGTGTGTATGCAGGCGGCGTCTGGACGGGCTGGCTCAGTTTTGGCAAATGGGCGCCGGATTACCCCCGCTGCAGCGTCCAAGCTCAAAGCGACGATAGATTGATCTTTTTGATGGGGGATACCGTGACGGTGGCCACCCCCGGCGGCGCCACCGGCGTGCAGCTGCAGGTCAATCTGTCCACCAACGATGACAAAGCCACCCCCGCAGTCCGTCTGCTGGCGGCGGCGGTGCGGCCCCTGGCCTGGAACCGCCAGGAAGGGCGGGTGCTGAACCGGCAGCTCTACCTGCCGGAATACTGCCTGAGCGCCCATGACCCCACATTTGGCCACGAGATGGACCTGCCGCTGGTGCTGGCTGCCTTGATGAACCGCTACGGCGAGGATATCCTGCCGGAAGAGGTGGCCTACGCAATGGAGGACCATGCCACCCGCAGCACCGGCAACACGGCTTTTGCCGCGGCGGCGGCAGGCTGCTGCGGCTATCCCTGCTGGCAGGCATGGATGGACTTGGCCGACCTGCGCACCCAGATCCACGACGGCTGCTCGGTGGCAGTGCAGCTGGAGCGCCGCTCCCGCACCCAGCGGGAGCCTGCCAGCATCTGGATGGGGCTGCGGGGCTTTGGACACGACGCAGCGGTGCTGGCGGACTATGTGCTGCTGAACGACCCTACCGCCGAGAACAACGGGGCGGTGGGCCGCACCATGGCTCTGGTAGATTTTATGCGGGACTTTACCGGCCGTGCGCTGGTGCTGCGGGCCAAGCTGCGGGGCATTGCGGCGGACCGGCCCCTGCGCATCCGGTGCGAGATCGCCTATGACGAGGCGGACCAGTGCTGGTATTTTTCCCGCCGGGGCAGCCGGGACCCCCTGCCGGAGGAGTTCTCCGGCTGGGCGGCAGCCGCCTTGCTGGACGGCGTGGCGCATGCCACCACCGCCCACCGGGTGTTCCGCCGGGCCGAGCGCACCAGGACCGGCGGGCTGCTGATCTGCCCGGAGCAGCTGGACCGCGGCGGGCCGTGCAGCGTGTATGCCGTGGACCAGACCGGGGCTATGCGGGTGGCAGAGCTGCATCTGCCCAAGCCCGCTCCGGCGGCGGAGCCGGCTCCGCCATGTGAACCAAGCTCTCCGGCAGACGTGGGCTGATCCCCCGTCGCCTGCTTCAAAAAAGGGCTGCGGCATTTTGCCGGGCCCTGCAAAACATTCAGCTAGGGAGGAACACATTATGGCAAAGACGATCATTACCATTGGACGGGAATACTGCACCGGTGGGCGCTTTATCGCCGAGGATGTGGCCCAGGCCCGGGGTGCCAAGCTGTACGACAAAGAGCTGATCACCCTGGCGGCCAAGCACTCCGGCTTGTCGGAGGAGGCCATTGCTGCCAGCGAGAAAAAGCACACCCATAGTCTGCTGTACAGCCTGTACACCATGAGCAGCGAGCTGCCCTTGGGGGATCAGGTGTTCATCCTGCAGAGCCGCATCATCAAGCAGCTGGCAGACGAAGGCCCCTGCGTGATCCTGGGCCGCTGCGGCGACTATGTGCTGCGGGAGCGCAAGGACGTGCTGCGGGTATTCATCTATGCCCCGGTGGAGTGGCGGCGGGAGTACGCCAAGACCAACCCCCTGGTCAAAGCCACCGACGAAAAAGGCATTAAGGATGAGATCGACAAGACCGACCGCAACCGTGCGGCCTACTACAACTATTATACCCAGAACCGCTGGGGCGATGCCCATAACTATGACCTGGCGCTGAACGCCGCCCTGGGACGGGAGGCCTGCGTCAAGATGATCCTGGATGCCGCTGCGGCCAAGGACGCACAGCTGGCATAAATTCACTGCGCAAATCGGACCATAGATGGGCGCAGCGCGGGCAGGGCGGCAGCGCTCTGCCCGCTTTTTTGGGGAAATGATCCATGCGGACAGGTCCTGGCGGAGAAAATAAGGAAGGATTCAAGGAACGATCGTGGAAAAAACCAAGCAAATGTCCGCTCCGGCGGAAAACATCATGGGCACCATGCCCATCAACCCCCTGCTGATCAAACTCAGCGTACCAATGATGATCTCGATGCTGGTACAGGCGCTGTACAATGTGGTGGACTCGGTGTTCGTGTCCCACGTCAGCGAAAGTGCACTGACCGCAGTTTCCCTGGCGTTCTCGCTGCAGAATGTGATGATCGCTGTGGGCATCGGTACCGGCGTGGGCGTCAACGCCCTGCTGTCCAAGAGCCTGGGCGAGCAGAACCAGACCAAGGCCAATCAGGTGGCAGAGCACGGGCTGTTTTTGGCGCTGTGCAGCTTTTTGGCCTTTTTTGCGGTGGGTCTTTTCTGTGTAAAGCCGTATTTTCAGGCCCAGACCACAGACCCGGAGATCCTGCGCCAGGGCGTGCTTTATATGCAGGTCTGCTGCATGGGCAGCGCCGGTATGTTTATGCAGATGATGGCGGAAAAGCTGCTGGCTGCTACCGGCCGCACCCACCTGAGCATGATCAGCCAGCTGGTGGGCGCAGGGGTCAACATCCTGCTGGACCCGCTGTTCATCTTTGGTACCTTTGGCCAGGCGCTGTCCGGCACCACCGGTGCGGCGGTGGCTACGGTGATCGGCCAGTTCTGCGGCGCAGGGGTGGCCCTGTGGCTCAACTGGCGCAAAAACCCGGATATCCAGCTGGATATGCGGTCTTTCCGGCCCAACGCCGATGCCATTGGCCGCATCTATGCCGTGGGTCTGCCCAGCATTGCCATGCAGTGCGTGGGCAGCATCATGACCTTCTGCATGAATCTGATCCTGATGCAGTTCTCCTCCACTGCGGTGGCGGTGTTCGGCGTCTATTTCAAGCTGCAGAGCTTTGTGTTCATGCCGGTGTTTGGCCTGAACAACGGCACGGTGCCCATCATGAGCTACAACTACGGTGCCCGCCGGGCAGACCGGGTGCACAAGACCATCCGGCTGGCGGCAGTGTATGCCACGGCCATCATGCTGGTGGGCTTTTTGCTGTTCCAGTTTTTGCCGGGGCAGCTGCTGGGGCTGTTCGATGCCAGCGCAGAGATGACCGTCATCGGCATTACGGCGCTGCGGATCATTTCCATCCACTTTTTGCTGGCGGGTCTTGATATCGTGTTCTCCTCGGTGTTCCAGGCGCTGGGCAATGGCTTGTTCAGCCTGATCACCTCGGTCTGCCGCCAGCTGGCGGTCCTGCTGCCCGCAGCCTACCTGCTGGCACGCACCGGCCGGCTGGAGCTGGTGTGGTGGGCCTTTGTGATCTCCGGTGTGGTGAGCTTTGCGCTGAGCCTGTGCTTTATGATCCATATCAACCGGACGGTCCTGGCGCCTTTGTCAGCCGCCCCTGTCAAACCCCAAGGGAGGTAAGCCTATGCTGAAAAGACTGAAGTGGAACCATGTGATCATGAGCGTGCTGTACATTGCACTGGGCATCTTTTTGCTGGTGGTGCCGGGTACAGCGCTGAACGTCGTCTGCTATGCGCTGGGCGGCATCGTGCTGGCCGGAGCGGTCGTCCAGCTGGTGCGGTATTTTACCGTAGAGCGGGGGGTCTGGCGCAGTCAGTTTACCCTGGTCTCCGGCCTGGTCTGCCTGGGTCTGGGCGCTTTTCTGATCCTGCGCAGTGATCTGGTGGTGCGGGCGCTGCCGGTGGTGTTCGGCCTGTTTGTCATCTTCGACAGCCTGGGCCGGGTGCAGAATGCGCTGGAGCTGCGCCGCTGCCAGTACAGCAGCTGGAAGGGTTTTCTGCTGCTGGCGCTGCTGAGCGTGGTGCTGGGCATCGTGATGGTGGTCAACCCCTTTGGCGCTATGGAGACGCTGGTCATGGCCATCGGTGTGATCCTGATCGTGGAAGGCGCGCTGAACCTGCTGAGCGCAGCCTACACCGCTTTTGCGGTGCGCCGCTTTATGAAGATGCATCCGGAGGCACAGTCGGTGCTGGAGGCTGTTACCGGCCAGGACCTGAACGGCGATGGGGTGGTTGCCCCCAACGTCACCCCGGCGGATGCGGAGGCAAAAGCCGTGGAGCTGGATACGGTGGACGAGAGCGCCGAGGTGGAGACCCACCGGGAGGGGTAATGCCCTGGGCTGCAGTCTGTACCGCTTAAGAATAAAAGTAAAGGAACAAAGATAGCTATGAACAAGTATGATCTGATCATCGTGGGTGCTGGCCCGGCCGGCATTTTTACCGCAGTGGAGCTGCTGCGCTGCGGCAGCAAAAAACACATCCTGCTGGTGGAAAAAGGCAAGCCGGTGGAAAAGCGCCACTGCCCGAAGGCAGAGCTGGGACACTGCGTCAACTGCCGCCCGACCTGCGCCATCACCACCGGTTTTTCCGGCGCAGGCGCTTTCTCGGACGGCAAGCTGAGCCTGTCCTATGAGGTGGGCGGCGATCTGCCCAACCTGATCGGGGAGGAGTTTGCCCAGAGCCTGATCGACTATACCGACAAGATCTACCTGGAGTTTGGCGCAGACCCCCATGTGGAGGGTGTGTATACCGGCGAGGATATCAAGGAGATCCGCAAAAATGCGATCCATGCCGGCCTGAAACTGGTGGACTGCCCCATCCGTCATCTGGGCACCGAAAAGGCCCAGGAGCTGTACCTGGCGATCCAGAATTATCTGGCAGACAACGGCGTGGAGATGCTGTTCTCCACCGAGTGCGAGAATATCCTGCTGGAAGGCGAGGAGTGCACCGGCGTGCTGATCCGGGAGGGCAAAGCCGAGCCGCGGGCTGTGTATGCAGACGAGGTGGTCATTGGCACCGGGCGCCGGGGCGCCGATTGGCTGGAGCGCATCTGCGCCGAGCATCACATTGCCCACAAGCCCGGCACGGTGGACATCGGTGTCCGTGTGGAGTGCCGCAATGAGGTGATGGAAAAGGTCAATAAGGTGCTGTATGAGTCCAAGCTCATCGGTTATCCCAAGCCCTGGAAGAACAAGGTGCGTACCTTCTGCCAGAACCCCGGCGGCTTTGTGGCCCAGGAAAACTACGACAATGACCTGGCTGTGGTCAACGGTCACAGCTTCAAGGAGAAAAAGAGCGAGAACACCAACCTTGCCATCCTGGTGTCCCACAACTTCACCGAGCCTTTCAACCAGCCCATCGCATACGCCCAGAAGGTGGGCGAGCTGACCAATATGCTGGGTGCAGGCCATATCATGGTGCAGCGCTACGGGGATATCCTGGACGGTAAGCGCACCTGGCCCAAGGAGCTGGCGCAGTCCAACGTAAAGCCTACGCTGAAGGATGCCGTGGCGGGCGATATCACCGCCGCCATGCCCTACCGCGCCATGACCAACATCATCGAGTTCATCAAGATGCTGGATATGGTGGTGCCGGGCTTTGCCGCCAACGAGACCCTGCTGTACAGCCCGGAGCTGAAGTTCTATTCCAATAAGGTCAAGATGGACGAGAACCTGGATACCAATATCCGGGGCCTGCACTGCCTGGGCGACTCCTCCGGCTGGACCAGAGGTCTGATGATGGCCAGCGTCATGGGCGTGCTGATGGGCCGCAAACTGGCGGAAAAAGAGGGCCTGTAAGACAAAATTTCCTGGATAAAACGGCTGACGCAGATGCGTCAGCCGTTTTTTGCTGCCTCATGGCGGCGGTGTATGCAAAAAGCCCCCGACCGGTTGTAAATCCGAACTTTCAATAAGCAAGGCGGAAACATCTCCAACGATGCTTCCGCCTTGGTTTGTGTCTGCCCGATAAACTGGAAGTTATAGAGCTATCTTTTTCCATTTTCTAATCTTAGTTCTAAAGGTTCCGAATGGAGCAACTGTGTTAACATGTATGAATTTGTATACTTCCCAGACAGCTGTTTTAGTTGCCTCGTCAGCCCATTTTCTCATATGTGGTTTGAATAATTCTTCCTCACTTAGCGAATCAATCATTGCATAAATAGAATTGATATTCTCATTCAACATGTCTTTCAACTCTTGCAGTGACAGGTGCGCATATGTATCTGTGAACCACTGATATAATTCACCAAGCTGATTCCACTTAAAGTTATCAGAGGGAGTTTTGACCTGAATACCCTTTCTTTCGTCTGCTTCCCATTTAAGAATGAGAGCTGTCCATCCAACCTGATAAGCAAGATTTTCTGCAGGAGTTCGATCAACCTCATCAATTCTCTCATCTTTTAAGGATTCTGGAATATCATTAAATTCTGATATATACTTTGCAAAGCTTTTATTTATCTCGTTTTTAAGTTCGTCTTTATTCACATATGTTCTCACTATTCTATCTCCTCAAATTCCGATTTGTACACCTGATGTGTGTGCTATTTTATAGCATAGCATTATTCCAAAAAGCAAGCAAGGGCCGAAACTTACGTTCCCGCCCTTGCTTGTCATAGCACGTTTTCGATAGAAATAATAAATCCGAACACATTACCAACTTGGATAATGCAGTTCGGATTATCATTCTTTGGTCCGAGTGACAGGATTCGAACCTGCGGCATCCTGCTCCCAAAGCAGGCGCGCTACCAACTGCGCTACACCCGGTCAACGGCGCATCCGCTAAGGATGCGCCAGAACTTATAACGCAAACAGTATACCGTTTTTCAGCAGGTTCGTCAATCCCCTATGGGGAGAAATGCTGGCGGCATCAGTTGAAGGAGCGGAAGCCCTTGCCGATGATCTCGCTGGAGTTGACGATGGTGATAAAGGTCTTGGGGTCGTGCTCCCGCAGGTAGTTGCGCAGCTGCACAGCCTGGCGGCGGGTCAGCACCGTCACCAGCACAGCCAGCTCGTTGTGGGTGTAAGCGCCGTAGGCGCGCTCCACAGTGGCCGAGCGGTTCATCTCATGGATGATAAAGTCCAGGATCGGCTCCGGGTTGGCGGTGACCACCGTACACACCTTGCGCTGACGGATATTTTCAATGGCGCCGTCTACCACAAAGGACTTGCCGATCAGGCCCAGGATACAGTACAGTCCGGTTCCAATGCCAAACTGCCAGGCAGCGCCCAGAACGATCAGGATATCGCTGACCATCAGCGCCCGGCCGATCTCCATAGAGGTATACTTTGCCAGGATCAGGGCCACAATATCCGTGCCGCCGGTGGATGCGCCGATGTCAAAGACGATGGCCGAGCCCAGCGCCGGCAGAAACACGGCGAACACCAGGTCCAGCATGGTGTCCCCGCTGAGCGATTCGGTGATGGGCCATAGCCACTCGCAGATGGAAACATAGAGGGACAGCGCAAAGGAGGAGAAGATGGTCCACCCCATGCACTTGACCCCAAGAAAAAGAAAGCCCAGCACCACCAGCGCCAGGTTGATCAGCCACATAAACCCGCCTACATTTACCTGCGGGAACCATGCCGCCAACAAAATGGACAGACCCGATGTGCCGCCAAAGGCAAAGTGATTTGGGGTCTTAAATAACACGATGCCTACCGCGGTCAGGATCAGGCCCAAATTCAGCGACGCAAAAAAGCCCAGCTTCTTGCGCAAAGCAGGGCCGTCCAGCCACACCTTCAAACTGTTCATGAACTTCCTCCACAATAACATTTCGGGGCAAAAAATGCCCTACACCATGCAAAAATATACTCCGTCGGCCCACTGGTGTCAAGACTTTTGCCTTTTTTGACAGTGCGTGAGGGCAAAAAACGCCGCCAGGCCCCCTATTCTTATAGGAAGTTCTCGTTTTTGCCTTGAAGCGGGGGCAAAAATAGTGTATCATAATGGCTGGTATATATGCTAACTTTACATTTTGACTGCGTCGGTTTGTGCCGCGCAGATCCGGGCCCTGCGGCCCTGATAGGGGGAAGCCACCATGGCAGAGAAAAACTTTTTGACTGAAATCATCGACGCCGACCTGGCCGAGGGCAAGGTCAGCGAGATCCATACCCGGTTCCCGCCGGAACCCAACGGCTATTTGCACATTGGCAGCGCCAAGGCCATCTACATCAACTGGTCCATTGCCAAGGCATACGGCGGCAAGTTCAATCTTCGGTTTGACGATACCAACCCCGCCCGTGAGGACGTGGAGTATGTCAACAGCATCCTGGAGGACCTGCATTGGCTGGGCGCAGACCCGGACGGCGGCATCTTCTACGGCAGCGATTATTTTGACCAGTGCTACGCCTTTGCAGAAAAGCTGATCCAGGAAGGCAAGGCTTATGTGGACGATCTGACCCGGGACCAGATGCGGGAGTACCGCGGCGCCGATGCCGGCAAGCCCTCTCGTCCCTCTCCCTGGCGGGATCGTACCCCCGAGGAGAACCTGGACCTGTTCCGCCGGATGCGTGCCGGTGAGTTCCAGGAGGGGGAGAAGACCCTGCGTGCCAAGATCGACCTGGCCAGCCCCAACATGAATATGCGGGACCCGGCCATCTACCGCATCAAGTACGCCAACCATCACCGCCAGGGCAACAAGTGGTGCATCTACCCCATGTACGACTTTGCCCACCCCATCCAGGACGCCATCGAGGGCATCACCCACAGCATGTGCAGCCTGGAGTTTGAGAACCACCGCCCCTTGTACGACTGGGTGGTGCAGAACCTGTTTGGGGCCGAATTCCCCAAGCAGCGGGAGTTTGCCCGCCTGAACATGACCAACACGGTCATGAGCAAGCGCTACCTGCGTGAGCTGGTGGAAATGGGCATCGTGGACGGCTGGGACGATCCCCGTATGCCCACCCTGTGCGGTCTGCGCCGCCGCGGCTACACCGCCTCCTCCATCTTTACCTTTGTGCGGGAGGCTGGCATCTCCAAGAGCGATAACCTGATCGATATGCGCCAGCTGGAAGCCTGCATCCGCAGCGAGCTGGACCTGACCGCCCAGCGCCGCATTGCCGTGCTGGACCCGGTGAAGCTGGTGGTGGACAACTACCCCGCCGACAAGACCGAGTATTTTGAGGTAGCCAACAACCCCAACCGGGAGGCAAACGATGCCTCTACCCGTCCGGTGGCCTTTACCAAGGAGCTGTGGATCGAGCGGGAGGACTTTGCTGAGGTGCCGCCCCCGAAGTTCAAGCGCCTGACCCTGGGGGGCGAGGTGCGTCTGATGGGCGGCTACATCGTCCGCTGCGAGAGCGTGGAGAAGGACGAGGCCGGCAACATCCTCGCCATCCACTGCACCGCTGACCTGGAGACCGGCAACGGCAACCCGGCAGACGGCCGCAAGGTCAAGGGTACCATCCACTGGGTCAGCGCCGCCCACTGTGTGCAGGCCGAGGTGCGCCTGTACGACAAGCTGTTTACCGAGGCCAACATGAATGCGATCCCGGAGGGCAGCGATTACAAGGATTATCTGAACCCGGACAGCGTCACCGTGCGCACCGGCTGCAAGCTGGAGCAGGCTCTGGCGGACGCAAAGCCCGGGGAGAAGTTCCAGTTCGTGCGGACCGGCTTCTTTACCCCGGATTCCAAGAACCCCGGCGTGTATAACCGGGTGGTCACCCTGCGGGACAGCTTCAAGCCTGCCGCCCAGAACTGACCAGAGGAGTAACAAGATCTGATGAAAAAGCGCATGACCCGTAATATTTCGATCATGGCTGTGCTCACGCTGCTGATGGGCGTGGTGCTGGCTTTGTATATCTCCAACACCAGCTCGGTGCCGGATGCCGACAACTCCGCCGCCTATGGGGACGGAGAGTACACCGCTGCGGCGGCAGGCTACCTCAGCGATGTGACCGTGACGGTCACCATCGCCGGGGGACAGGTGTCGGCAGTGGAGATCGATGCTTCCGGCGAGACCCCGGCCCTGGGCGGCCAGGCGGCACAGACCCTGGCGCCGCTGCTGGCCCAGGCGGGCAGCCCCAGCGGGGTGGATGCTGTGTCCGGCAGCACCATGACCAGCAAGGCTGTTTTTGAGGCCATGAATGACTGCCTTGCCCAGGCGGCGCTCGAATAAATTTTCCCAGGCTGCTGCCCGGCCCCTTGCGGCCCTGGGCGGCAGCCTTTTTGTTTGGGCGCCAGCCTGCAAGGAAACCAAAAGAGGATAAAAGCGATGATCCTACAAGTCTTACCATTGGCAGAAGGCGGCGCACGGCTGCTCCGGGTCTACGGGGAGAGTCCGGTGCTGCACCTGCCGGATACCCTGCCGGGGCCGGACGGCCCCCTGGCGCTGACCGAACTGGGGGATTACTGTTTTGCCCCGGCGCTGCGCAGCCAGCCGGAAGGGACGCTCTGGTATCAGCAGCAGGGGGAGGCGTTCGTACCCGTCTCGCTGCCGGCAGAGCCGCTGCACCCGGTGTGCGGCAGCTTTTTGGAGCAGGCGACCCTGCCAGGCACGCTGGCTCTGGTGGGCAGCTGTGCTTTTTATGACTGCCGCAAACTGCACCGGCTGACCCTGGGCGCCGGGGAACTGCGGCTGGGCAGCGATGTGTTTTTGAACTGCTTTGCCCTGGAGCAGCTGGTGCTGCGGGCAGCGCCGGAGCAGCCCACCGGGCTGGGGGCGCTGGTGGCCAACCTGACCGAGCAGGTGTCCGCTCTGTTCTGGCCGGAGGGGGAGCCGCAGCCTCTGGCGGGGCTGTGGTATCCCGCTTATTGGGAGGATATCGAGGAGACCCCCGCCCACATTTTGCTGCACACCTTTTCCGGGCGGGGGTACCATTACCGGCAGTGCTTCCGGGCTGGACAGGTGCAGATGGAGGAATACGACGCCATCTTTGCCCAGGGACACGATGCCGATGACCCGGAGATCGTGGCGATGCTCTGTTTCGACCGTCTGCGCTGGCCCTGGCGGCTGGAGCAGGGGCCGCAGCAAGCCTACCGGGACTTTTTGTCCGCCCAGGGGCTGCGGGTGGTCCAGCGGCTGCTGCGCAGCCAGGATACCCCCGCCTTGCAGGCGCTGCTGGCGCTGGAACTGCTGGATGCCGATACCCTGGCGCAGGGCGGTGTGCTGGCCCGCCGGGCGGAGAATGCACCGGCTGCCGCGCTGCTGGCGGATGCGGAGCGCCGCCGCCGGGCATCTGCCCCCAAGCGGCCCCGATACGACTTTGATTTTTAAGACGGGATGTGCTGCCAGCTGCAAAAAGCAGCCTTCCCTTTATAGGATAGAACGAAAGTGAGGTGTATCCTTTGACCCAAGAGTTTGTGTCCCGCCGTCCGGAGACCCAGGAAGAATGGCAGGCCCGGATGGGCGGCGAGGTGCTGGCGGTGGTGCGCAGCGGTTTGTACCTGGACTTCCGGTTTTTAGGCCCGGCGCTCTCTGCGCTGGACTTTGTGCCGGATGAGCGATGCCGCACCCAGGCCACCGATGGCCGCAGCTTGTACTACCAGCCCAGCGCCCTGCTGCGGCTGTACCAGCAAAACCCCAAATACCTCAACCGCCTGTACTTGCACAGCCTGTTCCACTGCTTGTTCCGGCATCTGTGGCTGCGGGGCGGGCGGGAGCCGCAGCTGTGGGATCTGGCCTGCGATATCGCCGTGGAGAATGTGCTGGACAGCCTGCAGCGTCCCAGTGTGACCCGCCCGCTGACCTACCTGCGCCGCCGTGCCTACGAGGGCATTGCCGCCGAGGGGCGGGTGGTGGCCGCTGCAGCGGCCTACCGCTGGCTGCTGGGCCAGACCCCCGGCGTGCTGCGCCAGCTGGAACGGGAGTTTTATACCGACGACCATCGGCTGTGGCCAAAGGACCCCCAGTCCCAGCCTCCCACCCCCAGTCCCAGCCCCCAGTCCACCTGGCAGAAGCTGGGCCAGCAGATGCAGACCGAGATGGAGCTGCGGGATAAGGAGGCCGGGGATGGTACCGACACGCTGGCCGCCCAGATCCGGGCCGCCAACCGCAGCCGCCGCAGTTACCGGGATTTTCTGCGCCGGTTCTGTGTGCTGCGGGAGGAGATCCGGCTGGACCCGGAGGAATTTGACCTGAACTTTTACACCTACGGTCTCTCGATGTACGGCAACCTGCCCCTGATCGAGCCGCTGGAAAGCCGTGAGAGCAAAAAGGTGGAGGAGCTGGCCCTGGTGGTGGATACCAGCTACTCCACCTCCGGAGAGCTGGTGCGGGCTTTTTTGTCCGAGACGTATACTCTGCTGAAGGCGCGGGAGAACTTTTTCCACCGGATGAATCTGCACCTGATCCAGGCAGACGACCAGGTCCGGCAGGACCTGCCCATCCGCTCCGAGCAGGAGCTGGTGCAGGCCATGGAGCAGTTTACCCTCCGGGGCGGCGGCGGCACCGACTTCCGCCCCGCCTTTGCCTATGTAGATGAGCTGTGTGCCTCCCGCCAGTTTACAAATCTGCGGGGCCTTTTGTACTTTACCGACGGACTGGGCACTTACCCGGCCCGCCGCCCCGCTTACGAGACCGCCTTTTTGTTTTTGGGGGATCGGTTCGATGATGCCAATGTGCCCCCCTGGGCCATCAAGCTGGTGTTGGAGGAGGACGAGTTTACTTCCCCTGCCCCGGCCGCCCAAAGCGCCCTGGCCGCCGCACTGGCGGAGGAGCAGGACCCCTACCGTGATATGAACAATACGTGAGGTTGCGAGTATGAATATCAAACGAGCAAAAGAAGAGATCGAGCGCACCGTCCGGGCCTACCTTGCCAAGGACGAGCTGGGACAGTATAAGATCCCCGCTGTGCGCCAGCGTCCCATCCTGCTGATGGGCCCTCCGGGTGTGGGCAAGACCCAGATCATGGAGCAGGCCGCCCGGGATTGCGGCGTGGCGCTGGTGGCCTACACCATCACCCACCATACCCGTCAAAGCGCCGTGGGCCTGCCCTTTATCCGGCAGCGCCACTATGCAGGGCGGGATGTATCGGTGACCGAGTACACCATGAGCGAGATCATTGCCAGCATCTATGCCAAGATGGAGTCCACCGGCCTGTCCGAGGGCATCCTGTTCATTGACGAGATCAACTGCGTGTCCGAGACCCTGGCCCCCACGATGCTGCAATTTTTGCAGTGCAAGACCTTTGGCAACCAGGCTGTCCCGGCTGGATGGGTGATCGTGGCGGCAGGCAACCCGCCGGAGTATAATAAGTCGGTGCGGGATTTTGACCTGGTCACCCTGGACCGTGTGCGCCGGATGGATATCCAGCCGGACCTGGGGGTCTGGCGGGAGTATGCCCGGGCAGTGGGCATCCACAGCGCCATCCTCAGCTATCTGGAGCTGCATCCCCAGCATTTCTACCAGATCGAGGCGGATGTGGAGGGCAGCCGCTTTGTCACCGCCCGCGGCTGGGAGGACCTGTCCAACCTGCTGGATACCTACGAGGCGCTGGGCCTTGCGGCGGATACCGAGCTGATCGGGCAGTATCTCCAGCATCCCGCCATCGCAGAGGAGTTTGCTGCGTATCTGGCCCTGTACTATAAGTACCGGGATGACTACGGCGTGGAGGAGATCCTGGCGGGCAAGCCCCGGTCGGAGGCATTTGCCCGGCTGATGCACGCCCCCTTTGATGAGCGGCTGTCCCTGGTGGGGCTGCTGCTCTCCGGTCTGCGTACCCGCATCGCTGCTTCCCGCCAGGCGGATGCAGTGGCGGACGACTGCTATGGTCTGCTGCGGCAGACGAAGCAGAGCTTTGCCGCCCTGCCCGCAGATCTGCCGGATGGCCCCTCTGCTCTGTTTGGCCAGAGCATTGCCGATTACGAGGCCGAGACCCAGCGCCAGGAGAAGGCCGGCCTGCTGGCGCCGAACCAGCGGGCGGCCCGGCTGCGGGCCGCTGCTGCCCTGCACGCCTGGGCAGGGGAGCTGCGCCACGCCCAGACCGCAGACGGTCAGCAGGCGTTTGCGCTGCTGCGGGAGCAGTTCCAGCAGCTGGCAGACCAGCGCGAGACGGCCCAGGCAGCCGCCAGCGCAGCGCTGGAAGCAGCCTTCGACTTTATGGAGCAGGCCTTTGGGGAGAGCCAGGAGCTGGTGGTGTTCGTCACCGAGCTGACCATGGACCCCGCCGCCCATGCTTTCCTGGTGGAAAACGGCTGCGAGCGTTACTTCCGCTATAACCAGGACCTGCTGCTGGACAGCCGCAAGGCGGCGCTGCAGCGGGAGCTGGCTGCAGAACAGCGCCGCAGCGAGAGCTGAAAACCCCCTGGAATCAAGCAAGCCCCCGTCGGGATGACCCGGTGGGGGCTTTTGTTATCGCAGAGGCGTCCAGAAGTTCTCCCGGGGCATAAGGTGCATCCGGATGTATTCCGCATAGGCCAAGACCTTGGGGTCTGCCCCTTGCACGGTCACAAAACCCAGCAGCGGCCCCTGCTGCCAGTCCAGCGGAAATACCGGGGCGTGGCCGCCGTACTGCACGGCGGGCAGCAGCAGTACCGTCTCCCGGAAACCAGCGGTGCGGAACCCATGGGGGTCCACAAAATCCAGCTGGCTCTTTTGCAGGTGGGCACGGAGTGCATCCTCGTATACCGAGCTTCCCGGCAGGTTATGGAAGGCCACCTGCATCCTCAGCAGATCCTCGGCGTGGACCTTGTGCTTAGCCCAGTGCGCCAGCAGCTCGGGGGCCAAGGGCAGCCCGGCGGGCATACACAGCTCCGTTACCTGGGCAAAGGGCAAAAAGTCCAGCCCAAACCGCCGGATATCCTCGTTTTCCAGCAGTGCGGCGATCTGCACTTCGCCCCGCAGCAGCGCAGCATACAGGGACTCCTTGCTGTAATACCGGACGGGGCAGGGGGCGTAGCTCTGTGCCAGCGGCAGGGCGGTGGTGAGCAGGTCCTGCCAGATCAGGATAAACTGCTCGTCCAGGCAGCCGATGACCAGGCGTTTGATGTGCTGCTGGCTGAGGTGCTGGATCTGCTTGCCCTCGGCCACAGCACGGTCATACAGGTGCTGGATCTCCCGCGCACGCTCGTAAAAGCTGCGCCCGGCCTCGGTCAGGGTGGGCTGGCGTGTGCTGCGGTCGAACAGGGCAAAACCCAGCTGCCGCTCCAGGTGGCGGATCTGCTGGGATAAAGCGGATTGGGAGATGTACATGGCTTCAGCCGCTGCGGTGAAGCTCTTTTTCTCTACGATGGTCAAAAAACCCATGAGCTGACGATCGGTCATGGCGGGGCCTCCTATAAGTTTGTGCTTATGATAAGTATAAGCACTTTGAATTGCAAAGACAAGTTTTTAACGATATAATAGGCCATGAGGAAGGTTTGTTAAAAAATAAACCACGAATGAATAAGAAAGAAGGTTCTCTGCATCATGGAAAAGATCTCTCGCAAAAGCTTTGTTCTGGGCGCTGCCGGCGCCCTGGGTCTGGGCCTGCTGACCGGCTGCGGCGGGTCGGAGGCAAGCTCCAGCAGCGCCGCTTCCAGCGAAGCGGCCGCACCCCAGAAGGAGCTGACCTTTGCAGATACCATCCGCTGGGACTCGGAGTACGATGTGGTGGTCCTGGGCATGGGCGCTTCCGGTATGGTGGCCGCTAAGACCGCTGCGGACAACGGCGCTAAGGTCGTGATCCTGGAAAAGTGCGAGGAAGGCAAGGCCGGCGGCAACACCAAGATCTGCGGCCAGCTGTTTGCCTATGCCAACGGCGATAAGGAGGCTGCCAAGACCTACTACAATGCCCTGGCTGCCGGCCGCTATGTGGAGCCGGAGATGGTGGACACCCTGAGCGAGGGCGTGGCGAACCTGGCCGATATCCTGGCAGACGAGTTCGGCTTTAATAAGGACGAGTACGTTGACTGGACCGGCGTCAAGGTGGGCACCACCAACCTGGGCGCTATGAGCCCGGAGTACCCGGAGATGCCCGGCAGCGAGAAGATGGGCCTGTGGACGACCCATGCCGGTGTCAGCGACAGCTTTTTGTACCAGAGCCTGAAGCAGAACGTGCTGGACCGCAGCGACGCCATTGACGTGTGGTATTCCTCCCCGGCCAAGAGCCTGATCCAGGACCCGGTCACGAAGACCATCGTGGGCGTTACGGTGGAGCGGGACGGCAAAGAGATGAACGTCCGCGCCCTGAACGGTGTCTGCCTGTGCACCGGCGGTTTTGAGTGCAACAAGGACATGGTGCAGCAGTACCTGAACATCATCAACTATGCACCCCGCGGCGGCCAGTTCAATACCGGCGACGGCATCAAGATGGCCCAGGCTGTGGGTGCAGACCTGTGGCATATGGATTGTTACGAGGGCCTGTTTGGCCTGGGCGGCGTGACCTGGCCCGTGGAGGAAGGCGTGCCCTGCGCACAGCCTGCAACCCTGGGTCAGAACGCACTGAACACCGGCGCTACCATGCTGGTGGGCACCGATGGTGACCGCTTTGTGAACGAGAGCGAGATCGTCCGCCACGGCCACCTGTACGAGAACGGCATCTGGGAGAACCCCACCTACCCGGAGAAGGTCTGGTACATCATGGACCAGACCCAAAAGGACGAGATCGAGGCCGCTGGCCTGCTGGAGCAGGCACAGCTGGATGCTCTGACCGCCTACGACTCGGTGGAAGCACTGGCCAAGGGCACCGGCTGCAAGCCGGAGCGCCTGGCAAAGACCATCCGCAACTTCAACAGCTTTGCGAAAAACGGCGAGGATATCCTCTGCGGCCGCGACACCCAGTATATGCGTCCGTTTGACGGCAAGAAGTATTACGCCATGTATGTGGTGTCCGGCCTGCTGAACACCCAGGGCGGCCCCAAGCGCAACCAGAACGCCGAGGTGCTGGACACCCAGGGCAACCCCATTCCCCACCTGTACGGTGCAGGCGAGTGCGGCGGCATGACCGTCTGCATGTACCAGGGCGGCACCAACATTGCCGAGTGCATCATCTTTGGCCGCATCGCTGGTAAGAACGCCGCTGCCGCTAAGCAGGCGCTGCCGGTCTATAAGCTGGAAGCTGTGGAGTCCAACCCCACCCAGCTGGGCGATATCGACGATCTGTCCGCACCGGAAGCCGAGTACGAGGCTGGCGCAAACCAGTACATCGGCAAGGCCAACGGCATGGACGATGAGATCGTGGTGCGTGTGACCATGGACGGCGACAAGATCGCAGATGTGGAAGTGCTGCACCAGAACGAGACCCCCGGCATCGGTGTGCCTGCCATCGAGCAGCTGCCCGAGCAGTTCATTGGCCTGGACAGCGAGGAGGCCATCAACGGCGTGGACGGCCTGTCCGGTGCTACCATCACCAGCAACGCCCTGAAGCAGGCTGTGGTAAACGCTCTGCTCCAGGCAAAAGGCTGAGAAGCAGAGTGATCTGTTCTGAATGATCCTTCCCCCCACCGGGTCTTTCCCGGCGGGGGGATTTTTTTGCGCAGTGCGGCGGGTAAAACCGGCCTACCCGTCGTTTTGTGTTAGAAAAAAAGAACACAGGCCGATATGGTCTGTGTTGCTTTGTCGTGGTATCCTTTTGTTGTCGCAAATCAATAAAAACGAAAGGATGGAACGATATGAAGCGTATCTTTGCATTTTTGGCCTCGGCAGTGCTGGCGTGCAGCCTGTTGGCCGCCCCCTGCTTTGCCGCAGAGCCGGAGCCGCTGCCCGTGCCGCTGCCCGGCGTGACCGACCCGGAGCAGCCAGAAAAACCGGATGGACCGGAGGTACAGCCGTATGAAGCCATGCCGGGAATTGGCGATATGGATTAATCTTCAAATTGGATATTCAAATACTCTTTTGCTTCTTGTTTTATAACCTCCAATCCGACATTATATTTAATAATTTTACAGAGATAGTACGATTGATAGTACAATTCTTTGCTGGTTTCCTCATCGCCCATAAAATGCCGGCACTCCGCTTCAATTTCAAGGCAGTTGGGCAAAAATCGATAGTGTCCATACTGAATACAAGCGTCCTGCCCTTCTTTGGCGAGTGCAGCGCCTTCCTCATAGCGCCCGCATAGGTCTAAAACCCGAGCATAATTATAGAGAACTAAAGGCAACATTCCAATAGATGTTATGGTTTCTTTAAAATGCTTGCGCACATATCGAAGCAGCTGATAGTAGATCTCAGCTGCTTTTTTGTTTTGTCCATCATCCGAGTATGCGAGCCCGATCTGGTTGATAATTGTGATTTCGTCTTTTGTATAAAGGAAACTTTCTATATTTTCCAAATCAAAGCGGGGTACAGTCAGCCGGATGGCCTGCATCAGCAGCGTGATCTGTTCCATCGGCGTATAGCGTCCCTCCAACCGCCCCAGCAGTACTCTGGAACGCAGGGCAAATTGCTGTGCGATCTGGTCATCTGGGGCTGCCAGAGCTTCAAACTGGGCCAGCTTCTCAAAGCCTTCGGCTACCCGCTCGGTCACATTGCAGGCAACGATCTCCTTTTGGAGCGCTTCCATTTCCAGTTCATTTTTGCTCAGCAAGGCAAAATAGCGGTCATCCGGCAGGCCCATCCGCTGCAAAAGGGCGTTGATCCGGTTGCGGCTGGGGGTCTGCTTGCCGTTTTCCAGCCGGGAAAGGGTCATGGGTTCGCAGATGCCATCGCAGAGCTGCTCCTGGGTCAGACCCAGATCCAGCCGCTTCTGCTTGATGTAATCTCCTAAAAAGAAATTTTGCATAGACAACGCTCCTTTTATATGAACTTGTGCAAATAGTATAGCATATTTTGGAACTCTTCGCCAGCATCCGCCCGTCGTTTTGTGTTAGAAAAACAACGGGTTTTTGATGATATGAAAGATGTTTTGCTTGACGAAGAAGGTAAGGGGTGCTTTAATATGGCTTGCAGAAAAACAAATGTGCCATATAAAACTGGATGGTGCTATGGTTGGTGAGAAATAATTGATAGAAAGGGAGACGGTATGTTTTTTTATCTAAAAAAATTCTGGAAAGTCAATCTATTGGCTGTCCTGTTTCAGATGTTTCAGAATAGCGGAAGAGTCATATGGAGTTTGCTGATGATCCTGCTGTTTCAACAGGTTATTGAACTGAATTTTAAGGGAGTTGTGTTCTTTTGCGTCATTGAATTGGTCGTAAGCGGGGGAAGAAATGTTTGCAGCTCACTTTCTTCCTATTTTCAAAGCGAGGCGATCCGGCGCATGAATGATCAGCTTCGACAGGATATGGCAGCCTCCTTGCTGAATAAAAGTTACAAGGAATATCACTTGCAGGAAAACGGAGCGTATTTGTCTCAGTTTACGAATGATGTTAACCAAATTGAGCAGCTGGCATGGAAGAATTTTTACACAGTAGTTGGCCTGGCTGTGGAAGTGGCTCTCAGTGTCTTGGCATTGGCTGCTCTGCATTGGTCTATTTTACTTGGTGCACTTTTTACCGCTGCTGTGATGATCTTGTTGCCGAAATTGTTTAAGAAAAAGTTGGAGACGCTGAGCAGGGAGTTTACCAAAGCACAAGAAACAGCAGTTGGAAAATTAAAAGATCTTCTGGCAGGATATGATATTTTGTGCTTTTTTGATCGCAGGCAATTCTTCTCCAAAAGGATCTATGAAAGCAGCGAGCAAATGGAAAAACCGCATTGCCGCCAGCAGTGGGTCCAAACAAGCATTGGAAACGGATTGGATTATATAAGCACGATCATTCAGGTGGGACTTTTTGCATGGATCAGCTTCCTTTCGATCCAAGGCGTCATTATTCAGTCTGCGGCTGCCGGAGGCGGCAATTTGTGCGGCAGTGTTTATGGCGGTCTATGCCAAATCATCAGGCTTCAACTCTCCTTCTCTGCCAGCAAGCCCTATTTTGATAAGATCACCGTCCATGCAGGCGAGGTGTCTCGGTCGGAGTCCCGTCTGCCCGCCCTGCAGCAGGGCATCACAGTGGAGGATGTGTCGTTTTGTTATGACGAAAAGAAGCCCGTCCTGGTCCATATGGATGCACAGTTCAAAAAAGGCGGCAAATATGCCCTTACCGGCCCTTCTGGCTGTGGCAAGAGCACGCTGCTGAAGATCCTGCTGGGATGGCTGCCGGAGTATCGGGGGACCGTGCGTTATGATGGGCAGGATGTGCGGGCGTTTACCCCTGAGCAGCTGCAGCAGCAGATGAGCTACATCGAGCAGGACGTGTTCCTGTTCAATACCACCATCCGGGAGAATATCACCCTGGGCGAGACATTTACCGAGGAACAGCTGGAAAAAGCCCTGCGGGACAGCGCCCTGGCAGGGGACCTGGCCCAGATGCCCCAGGGGCTGGATACCCCGGTGGGGGAGGAGGGCAGCGCCCTTTCCGGCGGGCAGAAACAGCGTGTGGCCATTGCCCGTGCGCTGATCCATGACCGCAGCATCCTGCTGGTGGATGAGGGCACCAGCGCCCTGGACCAGAAAAATGCCGATATCGTGGAAAAGAGCCTGCTGTCCAACCCGGACCTGACCCTGATCCTTATCAGCCACCACCTTAGCGAGGAGCGTAAAGCCCAGTTTGACCATGTATACCAGCTCACACCCGCCTGCGCAGAGTGCGAGACCCCGTAAGCTGGTGCTGAAAATAACAAAACGCACAGGAGAGCGCCCGGCCTCCCTGTGCGTTTTTTGCTGCAAAGAAAACCCACGAAAAACCTTGCGGTCCTTCGTGGGTTTTTGGTGCGCTCGTGGGAACTCGAATCCCAGGCCCTCTGATTAAAAGTCAGATGCTCTACCGACTGAGCTACGAGCGCTTATAAACAGTATAACGATACTGCCGGAATATCATACCATATTTCTGCGGAAAAAGCAAGCCCTATGGATAAAAAAGTGCGCATTTGCGCTGCCGGCGGGCCAGAAGCAGGCGGCAGCGGCGGCAGGGACACGGCAGCGGGCGCAAAATGCAGGGGAGATTTTTCTCGAATAAGCGGAGAAAACCTCGGTTTTTCGCCGGGCAGCGCCTACGGGGGGAAAACCCCCTTTACAAATCTTGTGTAAACCGCTACAATCAACCTAGGATCATTTGCATTTTCTTACAGCAGCGCCTGCCGGTCTTTTCTGCCAGGGCTGCGAGGGGATATAGAGGAGGTCTTTTTCCATGAAGATTTCGCGTCGGCTGATGCTTCGGCTGTCCGGTTTGGGCGCTACCACCATGGCTCTGATGGGCTGTGCCGGGCAGGGCGAGGGATTTCTGGCCTGGCTGGAGGGGCTGTTCCCCTCTGCATCCGTGCCGGGCACACCGGCGCAGCCCGGAGCGCCGGAGGCACCCGCCCCGGTGCAGCCTGCGCTGCCCCCTTACAACGCTGACCCGCTGACCGGTGAGGCCCGCCGCACCGATGGGCGGATCGTGGGGGTCATGGTCAACAACATCTGCAACTCCCGCCGCCAGAATGCCCGTCCGCAGCGGGGCATTGGGGCCGCCGATCTGCTGATCGAGAGCCGGGTGGAAGGGGGCATCACCCGGCTGTGCGCAGTCTACCACGACGTGGACGCCATCCCGGAGGTGGGGCCGGTGCGCTCCGGCCGGGACCAGTTTTTGCAGCTGCTGATGCCCTGGCAGGCCCTGTACTGCCACGATGGAGAGAGCGAGGCCTGCACCAAGTTTGTCAGCGTATACGACTACGCGGGCCTGAACCTGGGCGGCAAGGGCTATTTTGGCACGCCGGTCCACCCGCTGACCGCCCATCGGGACCCCCGTGGCGGCGAGGTGGCCTATGAGCATACCGAGTTCACCTCCGGAAAGGAGATCCGCTCCTCGGCAAAGCAGGCGGGCATGGGGCTGAGCTACCCGTATGAGGAGACCTTCTTCCGCTTTGCGGATTACCGCACCGGGGCCGAAAACACCCTGGAAGGGATGCCGGAAGCCCAGCAGGTGGAGATCACCCACGCAGCCAAGGAGCGCTACAAGACCCAGTTCCACTATGACCCGCAGACCCGGCAGTACAAAATGAGCATGTACAGCCCGGCGGCCTCTGCCTGGCAGCACACGGTGGACGAGCTTACCAGCCAGCAGCTGGGGTTTGACAACCTGGCGGTCTGCTTTGCCCCCATTGCGCCCTATCCTGGGGATGCCGGGGATGTGCAGCAGGTGCAGTATATCCAGGGCGGCGAGGCGCTGCTGTTCACCCGCGGACGGGTGCAGACCGGTTACTGGCAGAAAGCTTCCCCCCAGCATCCGCTGTATCTGTGTGCAGAGGATGGCACTCAGCTTTGCTTCAACCGGGGCAAAAGCTATCTGGCGATCGTAGATGAGGACGAGCGGGCTGGTTTTGCCTGGCAGTAAGCCCGTCCCACCGAAGGAGATAAGATGACAAGACAGTTTTGGATCCGAGCTGCGGCCTGCTGCGGGCTGTGCGCAGCGCTGCTGTGCGGCTGTACGGCAGCGCCCTCCCGCAGCACGGTGACGCCGCAGGACCCCTTGACCGGGGAGCAGCCTGCGGCCCCGGGGCAGCGGGTCGTAGCTGTGTCCATAGCCAACGACCCTGCGGCGGGCCTCCAGTGCGGGATCAGCACTGCCTCAGTGGTGCTGGAAGCGCTGACCGTGCAGGATACCCCGACCCGGCTGTGCCTGGTCTACCCCTCGATAGAGCAGGTGCCCCAGGTGGGGCCGGTGGCAGATGGGCAGGATCTGTACTGGCAGCTGCTGGCGGGCCAGCAGGCCCTGGCTGTGCAGCGGGGCGGCAGCCGCTATACCCGCAATTATTTTGACTACTACAATCTGGAACCCATCGATGCGGCGGAGGTGGGCCGGCTGGCGTTTCATACCGGACAGAAGTGGAGCAATGCCCCGGTGTGGTATACCTCCAGCACCGAGCTGGAAGCAGCAGCTGCCCGTCTGGGCCTGACCACCGGGATCACGGCGGGCAAGACCACCGAGACCGACACCGAGGGGCGGCTGCAGCTGCCGGCATTTCTGCCCTTTGCGGAGAGCGGGCGTCTGCCTGCGCCGTCCGCAGAAGGGGCGGTGGAGATGCGGGTGCAGTTCAGCCCCGGCAGCGCCACTGCGTTCCGGTACGACGAAGCTTCGCAGCTTTACCGGATGGAGCGGGGCAGCGGCATCCCCCAGCGGGACGCCAACACCGGCGTGCAGGTGTCCTTTGATAACCTGCTGGTACTGTATACGGCCTCCTCTTTGCGGGAGGACGGCCATACCCTGGAATATGACCTGAGCATGGGCGGCGGCGTGCTGCTGCGTGCCGGGCGGTTATGGCATATCACCTGGCGGCAGGGGGCAAAATCGACCCTGGCGCTCTACGATGAGGATGGCAAGGCGCTGGCGCTGGCTCCGGGCAGCAGCTATATCGCCCTGGTGTCCAGCGTCACCGGCCGGGAGGTGGCAGTCACCGATCAGGCAGGGGAAAGTCTGCTATAAAATGGGCGCAAACAAAAACAGCGGAGGGAAATTCCTCCGCTGTTTTTACTGTATTGGATGTGCAGGCTTACAGGTCCACCAGGGTGACCAGCTCGGCAGGGCTGGCGGGCACCGGGCCCAGAGCGGCGGCGTCCTCTCTGCGGCGCACCGTAAAGCACACCGACTGCCCGGCGGCAAAGGCGGGCTGATACCGCAGCTCCAGCTGCTGCCAGTCGTCCGGTGTTTTGCAGAAACAATGGATCATGGCCCCCCGTCCGGCGGCCAGATTCAGGGTGAACAGAGAGGCATCCGCAGCGTTCTCATTGTACAGCGGGGCGGCAAAGCTGCCGCACGGTACCGGCTGACCGTCGCAGCAGACAGACAGTCCGCTGCCGGTGTGGTACAGCTCCTCCTGGGTCTGGATGGCGCGGCCCTGCAGGTAGCTGGGTGCCACCGGCAGGGTATGGGCCGAGAGGTTTTCCGCCGACAGATACACCAGCGTGCCCCCCAGACCAGGAGCATCGGCATAGCCCAGCAGCTCCACAGCGGCTTTGCCGTCCAGCAGCGCAGGCTCGCTCCGCAGACAGGGTGTGTCCTGGGCAGCTGCACTGACACCGCCCAGCAGAGCGGCGGCCAAAGTGACCGCCCCGGTACCTGCATACCGCAGGAAGGAGCGGCGGGAGAGGGACTGGGACATGGGGATAGCCTCCTTATATCGAGCAAAAAGTGGCGGCGCCGCAGCACAGGCGCCTTTGCACTCGCAGCCATCGGCGGCGAAAAATGCAATAGTACATCCTGTATAGCTTATAAAATTTTCAGCCCGCTGTCAAGTGGAAAAGCACTTCTTTGCGGGCAGCAGAAAAAAGCAGTGGGCGGGGGCCTGTATGCTGCAAAAATGGCTGGCGGGTGTCCGCCAGCCATGGAGTGTGCGTTTGGTACTGGTTTTGGAAAACGGCGCTTTTCCGGAAAGCTATACAGGGGGTCATTCGTAGGCTTCTGCCCGCTCGGTCTCCTCCTGGCCGCGGAGCGTGTCGGCGTAGCCAAAGGGCACGATGTCGATGGCCTCTACCAGGCGGTCCCGCATCCAAAGCTGGACATCGGTCTGCACTGTATAGCCGCAGCCGGGGTCGGCCATCCACTGTTCCGGGTGGCGGGTGGGCAGCGCCCGCTGGCTGAGCATGCTCATGATCACGCCGCCATGGGTCACACAGGCGGCCTCGGTGACGTCCATACGGATCATATATTCAAACAGCTTCATCAGGGTGTCGGCACAGCGGCGGTGGAAATCCGCCGTCGGCTCGGCGCCTTCCGGCACAAAGCCGGAACCAGGGGTGATCCACTGCTTGTATTCCTCGGTCTTGACCAGCTCCCGCACCGGTTTGCCCTCAAAGCTGCCAAAACCGGCCTCCCGCAGATCATGCACCGTGAATTGATGGGTGGCCTGCGGGAACAGGATGGCCGCGGTCTCCACTGCACGCACCAGCGGGGAGGAGAATACCGTGTCCACCTCCGGGTACACAAAGCGCTGGCGCAGCTGCTCCAGCTGTGCGCGGCCCTCCTGGCACAGGGGCAGGTCGGTGCCGCTGCCGATATAAAGCCCTTGCAGGTTGCCCTCGGTGACGCCGTGGCGGATCAGATGCAGCTTAAAGGTTTTCACAAATCAACACCTCGTAACAAAATAGTATCTCTATACGGCCCTTTTTGGCAGGATGTCCACCGGGGCAGATACCCCATTTTAGCACAGAAACGACATCACCGGCAAGACTTTTGACAAAAATGACGAAAATCTATCAAAATTCTCGTCACATTTCGCACTTTACAAGTCGTTTTCCATTGTGTATAATCAACGTGCTGTAAATGATTTTGGCAAAGTGCCCGCAGCGCTGAAAAAAACCGAGGAGTTCAAAAAGCATCATGGAGTTCAATCGTATCATCAAGCTGCTGCGCAAGGAGCGCGGCATCACCCAGAAGCAGGCCGCCGAGGATCTGGGGGTGTCCCAGGCACTTTTGTCCCATTACGAAAAAGGCATCCGCGAGTGCGGGCTGGATTTTGTGGTGCGTGTGGCGGACTATTATAACGTATCCTGTGATTATCTGCTGGGCCGCAGCGCCGAACGCAACGGCATGATGCTGACCGCGGACGACCTGCCCAACCCCGATAAGATGAAGGACAATGTCTACCATGGCAGCGTTCTGCCTACGATGAATAAAAAACTGATCTCCAACAGCCTCAACGTGCTGTATGCCAAGGTGGGGCAGTGCCACAGCAAGGCCCTGACCACCGAGGTCAGCGCATACCTGATGATGGCGGTCAGCAAGATGTTCCGGTTGTTGTATTCGGCCGAGCCCCACAATGCGCCGGGTCTGTTCGGCATCGAGCAGCGCCGCTGGCCGGGGTATTCGGACGCAGTGATGCGTGTGGCGGAAGCCAATGTGGAAAGTCTGCTGGCCGGGCAGGATCTGGACGGTGCAGAAGGGCTGAAGGACCCCTCCTGCATGACCATGACCACCGAGAGCCTGAGCCGGGAGTTTCCCCTGTATACGCCCAGTCTGCTCAACCTCATCAAGACCAGCGAGACCCGGGTCAAAGGCTTGACCAACCAGTAACACGACTGGATAAGAAGAAAACGATCCCTGCCTTTTGCCAGGGGCGGGGCTGCGCCTGGGCACCTGTACGCCAAAGACGTAGCAGGGAGGAGGAGTTACAATGTTGAATAGGATCTCTCGGCGCAGCTTTCTGCGCTGTGTGGGCTGTGCCGGTGTGCTGGCTGCGGCGGGCGCACTGGCTGGCTGCCAGACCGGCCGCAAGGCGGTGGAAGTGGATGTGGGCGACCACATCAGCAACTGGAACGACCTGCGGGTGCAGCTCAGCAGCCTGTTCCGCATGGGGGATGTCCCGGATATGCCGGGTCAGGAGTATGTAGCGGTGCTGATCCTGGTGCAGAACCTCTCCCGCACCGAGAGCCGGGCAGTGGGCGCCCCCCATGTGCTGGAGATCGACGCAGAATACCCGCTGCCGCCGCTGGAGAATCTGAACGGATACTTCCACGCCCTGTCCGCAGATACACCGGATTTTGCGCTGATGTGCGATGGCCAAAGCGCCGGCTGCGGGGCGTATATCTACCTGTATGATGCGCAGACCGATACGTTTGCCAATGCACCGGAGCTTCCGCCGCAGAGGATCGGCTATATTGAGCTGATGTGCAGGGTGCCTGTGGGGTGGAAGGAATTGAACCTGACCTATATGCCCCAATTTTTGCAGGATAAGAGCATCACATTCCGCATGACGGCAGATCAACTGACCAAAATTGTCGATTAAGCTTCGTCTATTTTTACAGGGAATACTTACCTTTACCCTAAAAAAATTGTGAAAACCATTGACAAATAGTTCGTTTTTGACTATTGTATAGGTAGAACATTCGGGTGCGCCAGGGGGTGTTTTTGTCCTGGGCTGCGCCGCAATGACTATGATCAAACGTGGCTGCCCTGGTGCGGCTGCATCCAAAAGGAGGAAAGGATTATGTCCTTGAAAGTATCCCGCCGCAACTTCATGAAGCTGTCTGCCGCTGCCGCTCTGGCTGTGGCTGGCTCCAGCCTGCTGACCGGCTGCTCCGACCCCAATAAGCCCACCCGCAACGGTGACGGTACCCTGACCGTCCTCTCTGCACAGACCACTGTGAAGAGAAATGGCGATAAGTTCGAAGTGGAGATCAAGAACGGCCGCACCAACGACCTGAAGATCGACCGTGACTCCTTCCGCATTGTGAAGCGCGATGGGGATAAGTTCACTTACTACGAGGGTGTAGTTGCGAATGCGATCGACGGCTGGGCTGTTCCCAAGGGCCAGACCTTTAAGACCACTGTTACGGCAAAGGGTGATCCGGTTCTGGGTGCGAATGTTACTCTGCAGTTCCGTCCGGATGATGCATACGATGAGATGTTTGCCAGCTGGATCTACGGCAAGACCGAGAAGTAATCTCCCCTCTGTTTTTGGAACATACCGCCGCCCCGGCTTTTGGCCGGGGCGTTTTTTTGCGCCTTTTGCCGAAAAGTTTGGCAATGTGCTGTTGTTTTGGATGAATATTTTGGCGGTTTTGGGACTTGTTCACAAGGCGTTTTTTCAGTAAAATAAACGTATACCCAGGCGGGTGCTTTGGTTGCAGAGGATGCAAACGGATAAGAGGGAACAGCCGCTGGGCAAAAACTGAGAACAGGAGTGTTGGCGTTATGATCAATATGGTAAAGCTTCCCACCAAAAACCGGAATCTGTTCCTGCGGGTGGCCAAAGGCCACTTTGCCACCAGCCACAGCCACATCAATTACTATATCGATGTCACCACCCAGAAAGCCCGCTTGTCCGAAGCAAAGGCAGTGGCCAAAGAGCTGGTAGCGGCCTACCAGCATAATACCATCGTGGATACGGTGCTCTGCCTGGATGGCACCCAGGTCATTGGCACCTGTTTGGCCAATGAGCTGACCAAGGACGGCTTTACCAATATGAACGCCCACCAGACCATCTATGTGGTCACGCCGGAGTATACCACCGGCAGCCAGATCATCCTGCGGGACAACCTGGCACCCATGGTCACCGGCAAGCATGTGCTGATCTTGGCGGCATCCATCACGACCGGCTATACGATGCAGGCAGCCATTGAGGCGGTCAACTACTATGGCGGCCAGGTGGCAGGTCTGTCTGCGATCTTTGCCACCACCCACGAGTGCATGGGCTACCCGGTCACCTCCATCTTTGATCCCGCCAGCCTGCCGGATTACGCCAGCTACGACTCCCGGGAGTGCCCGCTGTGCAAAAACGGGCAGAAGATCGATGCGCTGGTCAACAGCTTCGGCTATTCGGCGCTGTAAACAAATCGGATACACAAACCTCCTATTTTCTCCTGCAGAGGCTTCGTCGCACCGCTGCAGGGCATACACAAGGATATGCTAAGAGGCAGGCCCCTCCGTTTGGAAAAGGGTCTGCCTCTTGGCGTTTTTATTGGGGATCGGGGCTGCTGTGGGCCTGGGCGCACGCCAGGGCTGCATCCCGCATCTGTGTGCGGACGCTCTGCGGATGGAGGATCTCCACCTGGCCCCCAAAGCCCATCACCCAGCCGAAGAAAGGCGGGCTGACAACAATGCTGGTGTCAAAGTGGAAATGTCCGTCCGGCTCCTCCACAAAGATGGGGCCGGTGCCAAAACGCTCCCGCATGGTGTTCTGCATCGCATTGGTGCAGCGCAGTGTCACCCGGACTTCGTCGCCGCCAAACATCTGGAAGCGGCTGCGCAGGTACTGGGCAAGGTCAAAGGATGCAAACTGCTTTTGGCCCCGCCGAGGCTCCGACAGGCAGGCCACCGACTTCATGCGGTCCACCCGGTAGTGGCGGATGCCGCTGGGGGTGGCCTGATCCTGGTAGGCGATGAGGTAGTAATACCCGCCGTCCCAGGCCATCTGCCAGGGGCTGACGGTGGGGTGGGTGAGCTGTCCATCGGATTTCTGGTACCCGAAAGTGACCATCTTTCCGGTTGAAATGGCCTCGTGCAGGCGGTCCACGTTGTACAAAAGCTGCTGGCCGCCTGTGCGGGGGCGTCCGGTTACATAGACCTGACGCTGCAGCTGGCTGGCCATGTGGGTGCTGGCCAGACCCTCCAATTTGCGGATCAGTTCCCGGCATTTTTTCTCCGGGATAAAGCGGCTGGCCTGGACGGCGTCCACCAGCAGCTTCAGCTCCGGCAGCTCAAACCGGCGGTGGGAGACCCAATAGCCGCCGTGGGGGCCGCGGCGCAGCTCGATATTGCAGCCCAGCTCACGCAGGGTCTCGATATCGCTGTAAATGCTTTTGCGCTCACAGGGGATCCCCAGGGCTGCCAGCTGTTCCGTCAGCTGGGTGACACTGAGACGGTGATCCTCATCGGTCTGCTGGTACAGGATGTGCATCAGCAGCAAAAGCTTGGGGCGCTGCCCGGGTTGTTTTGGCATGGGATGACCTCCTTTCTGTGGGGGAACATAAGGGGCCTTGGGGCGGTCAGCGGTCCATTTTTTTGTCGAACGCCGCCCGGCGCTGGGTGGAAAGGCGGAACATCTGCTCCAGCTGCTCCCGGTCGCCCTGCTCCAGGGCAGCCCGGAGACGGGCCAGGGCAGCGTCGAACTGATCGATCTCGGCGATCAGGTTCTGCTTGTTCCACAAGAACAGCTCAGCCCACATCTTATCGTTGATGCGTGCAATGCGGGTCAGATCCCGGAAAGAATCACCGGTGTACTCGCACAGAGAGGTGTTGTCGTTGGCGCACATCAGGCTTACGGCAATGGCGTGGCACAGCTGGCTGACATAGCCGATCATCCGGTCATGCTCCTCCACCGTAAGGGTGCAGATGTGCCGGAACCCCAGCACCTGGGCCAGCTGCTGGGCCCACTGGATGGCAGCGGGGGTGTTGGCGGCGGTGGGGGTAATGATAAAGTTGGCGGGGGCAAAATCCACCTCAGCGGCGTGCTCTACGCTGGAGGTCTCCCGCCCGGCCATGGGATGGCTGGCGATGAACTCGACCCCCGGGGGGCACAGCGCCTGCACCGGCTCCACCAGCCCGGTCTTTACGCCGGACACATCGGTAAAGATGCACCCCGGCTTGATCCACTGGCCGTACTGCTGCATCCATTCCAGCAGGGCGGTGGGGTACAGACCAAAGATGATATGGTCTGCCTGGCGCACCAGGTCCTCAAAATCCTGGGTCTTGCCCCGGGCGATGTACCCATGGTCCAGTGCGTACTGCAAGTGGCCCTGGCTGCGGTTGATGCCGTCCACGGCAAAGCCTGCACGGGTCAGCTCCAGGGCGTATTTGCCCCCCAGCAGGCCCAGGCCCACCACCAGGTAGCGTTTGGATCTATCCAGCATATTCGTTCACCTCCGCGCCCAGTGCCCGGGCAGCGTCAAAGAAATCCGGCCAGCTTTTGGCCACGGCCTCCGCTCCGTCGATGGTCACCGGCAGCCCGGCGGCCAGCGCCAGTACGGTCAGGCTCATCACCACACGGTGGTCGTTGTGGCCCTGCAGCGGGGCGGCGGGGGCGTGCAGCGCCCCGGCACAGCCTTGGATCAGGATCTGGCCGCCATCGCTCTGGATGCGGCCGCCGCAGGCTTGCAGCTCCGCTTCCATTGCAGCGATGCGGTCGCTCTCCTTCAGGCGCAGGCGCTGGGCATTGCGGATGCAGGTGGTGCCGCTGCACAGCAGCCCCAGCACCATCAGCACCGGGCCTAAGTCCGGGCAGTCGGCCAGGTCGATGTCCACCCCATGCAGCGGCGCTTTTTCAAAATGCAGGCCGTCTGCATCGGCGGTAAAGCGTGCCCCGGCCCGGCGCAGGATGTCCAGGATCACGGCGTCCCCCTGCAGGGTGTCCGCCGCCAGGCCGGTGATGGTCACCCCGCCGCATACGGCGCCCAGCACCGCAGGGAAGGCGGCCTGGCTGTAATCGCCTTCTACGGTATAGCAGCAAGGGCGGTACTGCTGGCCGCCGGGGATCAGCAGCTCCCGCTCGGAGAGCCAGCGGCTGTGCACGCCAAAGCGCTGCTGCACCTGCCGTGTCAGCTGGATATAGCTGCGGCTTTCCACCGGGGGCAGCAGCTGCAGGGTACTGTCCCCCTCCAAAAGGGGCAGGGCGAACAGCAGGCCGCTGATGAACTGGCTGGAGACATCCCCCGCTAGCTCATACCGGCCGGAGCGCAGCGCCCCTTCCACTACAAGCCCTTGGGGGATATGCTCCAGCCGCAGGCCCTGCTGGGCAAACACCGTCTCGTAGACCGACTGAGGCCGCTCCATCAGCCGTCCTCGGCCGGTAAAGGTCACGGCCTGCCCGCTGAGTGAGGCCAGAGGGATCAAAAAACGCAGGGTGCTGCCGCTCTCGCAGCAGTCCACCGGCCCGCACAAGGGGCGGAAGTGCCCCAGACCCTCCACCTGGGCGCTGTGGGGGCCGGTGCTCACCTGGGCACACAGCTGCCCGGCAGCGGCCAGCGTAGCGGAGATATCTTGGCTGAAAGCCAGGTTTTCCAGCTGAGAGGGGCCGGCAGCCAGGGCCGCACACAGCACCGCCCGGTGAGCCAGGCTTTTGCTGGGGGGCGCGGCAACGGTGCCCTTTACCCCGGATGGGGCGCAGACAGTAAGGACCATAGCAGCCTCCTTTGGCAGTTACATAGCAATGTGAGGGTGGGGGCTGCCTTCCAGCCGCAGCAGCTGGGCCAGATAGGCGCAGGCGTGGAGATAGCCGTCCGGCCCTTCCCCGATAAAATGCCCCTGGCAGCCAAAGGACACGATGTCCACCTGCCGGAAGCTCTCCCGGGTGTCCGGGGCTTCCAGCAAGACCTCCACTGTGGGCACCCCACAGGCCCGCACTGCGTCCAGCAGCGCTACACTGGTGTGGGCATAGCCGCCGGGGTTCAGCACGATGCCGTCTGCCCGTCCCTGGGCGGACTGGAGCTCGTCGATCAGGTCGCCCTCATGGTTGGAGTGGAAAAACTCGGTCTCGATCTCCATCTGAGCGCAGCAGCTGGACAGCCAGTCCATCAGGCTGTTGTAGTCCATCCCGCCGGGCACCCCCGGTATGGGGCAGCGCATCAGGTTGACATTGGGCCCGTTAACGATCAAAAATTTCATCCAAAGCCTCCATAGCTGCTGCCAGCGCACAGGCAGCGGTGGTCGTGTTGGGGATGACGGCATCCGCTGCCGCCAGATACAGGGGACGGCGCACCTGCTCCATCCGTTCCAGGGCATCGGCCCCGGTGGAAAGGGGTCTGCCGCCGGTGCTCAGATCCTGGCGGGGACGGTCCAAAAACAGCACGACACCGTTCTGCCGCAGGGCGCGGACGTTCTGGCTGCGCAGCACGGCGCCGCCGCCGCAGGCGATCACCAGCCCGCTCTGCTTGCCCCATCGGGCTGCCTGGGCAGACTCCATCTCCCGGAAGGCAGCCTCGCCCTTTTGGGCAAAGATCTCCGGGATGCTGCACCCGGCGGCCCGCACGACCTCCTCGTCCAGATCCACAAAGCGGCGGTCCAGCCGCTGGGCCAGGCTGCGGCCAATGGTGCTTTTGCCTGCGCCGGGCATCCCCACCAGCACCACGTTCAGCATCTGGCGGCGCAGCGCAGCGGTGATCCGGGCGGTCTGCCGCTCCGGGTCTTCCAAGGGCTTGCCCAGAAAATACCCGGCAGCATAGACCGCCTGCGAGACCAGCATCTCCAGCCCGCCCACAGCCACCGGCACCCCGGCTTCCTCTGCACGGAGCACCAGCTCGGTCTTGCTGGGGTTATACACCACGTCCACCACCGCTTCCAGCCCCGGCATAGAGCGGATATCCAGGCTGCATACCCCTACATCCGGGTACATCCCGGCGGGGGTGGTGTTTACGACGATCTGCGCCCCGCTGGCGGCGGCCTGGGCATAGCTCAGCTGGCCGGGGCCGGGTCTGCGGCTCACGGTCAGCACCTGGGATGCCCCCTGGTCCTGGGCTACGGCGCAAACCGTGTTGTGGGTGCCGCCGGTGCCCAGCACCAGCACGGTGCGTCCGGCAAAGCGGACGCCGTGGGCCTGGCACAGGGCGGCAAAGCCCATATAGTCGGTGTTGTAGCCGCAGAGCACGCCGCTGCGGTTCACCACGGTGTTCACCGCCCCGATGGCTGCGGCCCGGGGGTCGATGTAGGCGCAGTATTCCATCACCAGCTTTTTATAGGGGATGGTGACATTGATGGCCTTGAAGGGCCGTTTTTCTAAAAAGGCGCGGGCCTCCGCCTCGGTGGGCAGGGCCCGCAGCTCGTACCGGTAGCCGCAGAGCAGCTCATGGATCTGCTTGGAGTAAGAGTGCCCCAGCTTTGCGCCGATCAATCCGTATTCCATGCAGTCACTCCTTTTCCCGGTAGGTGTCCGGGTGTTCCATCCAGGCCATGCCATAGCGCTGGGTCAGCAGCTCGCCAATGGCCAGTGCTGCGCCGCAGCTCTGCACAATGGCAGCCCGGGGCAGGATGCAGGGGTCGTGCCGTCCCTGGATGGACAGCACGGCGTCCCGGCGGGCGGGGTAGTCCACCGTATCCTGCTGCTTGTAGATGCTGGGCGTGGGCTTAACGGCGGTGCGGAACACCACCGGCATCCCGTTGGCAATGCCGCCGTTGATCCCCGCATTGCGGTTGGCGGCAGTGCAGATCTGGCCCTGCGGCCCCATCCGGAAGGGGTCGTTTGCTTCCGAACCCCGCAGCCCGGCAAAGCCAAACCCGGCCCCAAACTCGATGCCCTTTACCGCCGGCATGGCAAAGGCCATGTGGGACAAAAGGCTCTCGACGCTGTCAAAATAAGGCTCGCCTACACCGGCGGGCAGCCCCAGGACCGCCGTTTCCAGCACGCCGCCCACGCTGTCGCCGTCGGCTCCGGCGGCACGGATGGCCTCGGTCATCCGCTGACCGGCCTCCGGGTCCAGCACCGCCAGCCCCGGCTGGCCGCACAGAGCCTGGCATTGTGCAGCCAGAGCATCGGGATCATCCTGGGCAAAGGGGGTGTCCGGCACACCGGCACACTGGGCCAGGTGGGTGCAGATCCGGATGCCCGCGGCTTCCAGTGCGGGCAGCACGATGGCGCCCCCGGCGACCAGCCCGGCGGTGATCCGGCCGGAAAAATGCCCCCCGCCCCGGCTGTCCTGCCAGCCATGGTACTTGGCGTAGGCGGTATAGTCTGCGTGGCCCGGGCGCAGCAGATCCGCTGTGCGGGCATAGTCCCCGCTGCGGGTGTTCTGGTTTTGGATCACCAGAGCGATGGAGCTGCCGGTGGTGTGGCCCTGGTACACACCGGACAGGATATGCACCTGGTCGGCCTCGGTACGGGGGGTGGACAGGCCGTCCCCTCTGGCCCGGCGGGCATCCATGCACTGGGCGATAAAGCCTTCGTCCACCGGCACCCCGGCCGCCATGCCGTCCAGCACGGCGCCGATGGCGGGGCCATGGCTCTCGCCGAAAATAGTCAGCGAAAGGGCGCTGCCAAAGGTGTTTTTCATGCCTCTGCCTCCAGCCCCAGCAAGGTGGGCAGAGCGGCGGCGGGCACGGTCTCGGTGCGCCAGCAGCCCAGACCCGGCACCTTGATCAGGGTGATCTGGCCTGCCTGGGCCTTTTTGTCGTGGAGCATCTCTGCCAGCACCTTCTGCTTGTCGTAGCTGGCCCGCAGCGGCAGACCCAGGCGGCGGTAGACCGCCCGCACCCGCTTTTGCAGGGTCTTGGATTCGATCATGGGCAGCATGCCCAGGGCCACACATTCCCCGTGGTACAGGCCGGTGGTGCGGCGGCCCTTGATGCCCCGCACGGCCTCGATGCCATGGCCCAGCGTGTGGCCGAAGTTCAGCGCCTTGCGCATACCCTGCTCGGTCTCGTCCTGCTCGACGATGTTCTTTTTGAACCGCAGGCAGCGGTAGATGATCTCGTCAATGCGGGCGTCTACGTCCCCCTGCTCGAAGATGCTGAACAGCTCCGGGTCGGCCAGCAGAGCGGCTTTTACCGCCTCGGCCAGGCCGTTGACGAAGTGGCGTTGGGGCAGGGTGGACAGGGTGTCCGGGTCCACGATCACCAGTTTGGGCTGCCAGAAGGTGCCCACGATGTTTTTGGTGTCGCCCAGGTCCACCGCCGTCTTGCCCCCAATGGAGGAGTCGATCATGGATAAGGTGGTGGTGGGGCAGTTGATAAAATCTACGCCCCGCATATAGATGGAGGCGGCAAACCCGGCCAGGTCGCCCACTACGCCGCCGCCCACAGCAACGACCAGGTCGCCCCGGCCCATGCCGAAGTCCAGCATCTGCCGCAGCACGGTCTCCAGGATCTTGAGGCTCTTGCTGGCCTCACCCTGGGGCACGGTGATGATGCGGGCGTCCCGGCACTGGTCTGCGACCCGGCGGGAATAGGCCTCCGGCACGCCGCTGTCGGTGACGATGGCCACCCGGCGGTCCAGCCGTGCAAACTGGTACAGGTTTTCCAGTGCGCCCCGTTTCAGGATGATGTCATAGCTGCGGGGGCCAAGGTTCATGGTGAGCTTCGTGCCGATAAATTCACTCATTTGGTATACACTCCTAACAGCCGTACAGTGCGGCAGACACGGTCCAGGGCTTCCAGAAGCGCCTCGGCCTCGTGGGCGGCGGGGTCTCCCACCAGTTCGACGTAAAAATAATATTCAAAGGGGACATGGGGCAGCGGGCGGCTCTTGATGGACTCCATGTTGAAGCCTGCCTGACCGATGAGCTGGATCACCTCGGCCAGTTTGCCGGGCTTGTTGTCCGCCGTGAACAGCAGAGAAAAACGGTTGCCCCCGGTGGGCTTGTCCCGGCTGATGACGATGAAGCGGGTGGTGTTGTCCCCGTCGGTGTTGATGTCCGGCACCAGCACTTCCAGCCCGTACAAAGCAGCGGTCTCCCGGCTGGCGATGGCAGCCAGAGAGAGGTCGCCGCTGTCTGCCACAAATTTTGCAGCCATGGCCGTGTTGGGCATAGCGGCGGCAGGCAGGCCGAACTGCTTCAAAAAGGTGTCGCTCTGGGCAATGGCCTGCTGGTGGCTGTACACCTTCTTCAGGCCGGACAGCTGGGCGCCGGGCAGTACCAGCAGATTCTGGGAGATGGGCAGGTCATACACCTGCACCACCCAGATCCCCGGCCGGGCATAGCACAAGTCCAGCACAGCGGACACATCCCCGGCATGGCTGTTCTCAAAGGGCAGCACGCCATAGGCGGCGTCCCCCTGCTCCACAGCGTCGAACACATCGTCCCAGGTGGGGCAGGCCAGCGCCTCCCCGTGGGGGAACAGTGCCCGCAGGGCTATGTGGGCAAAAGCGCCCTCCACCCCTTGGTAGGCCACCCGGTTGCAGCCCATCTGCTGGGCTTCGTAGGCTTTGGCCAGGTCCATCATATGCTGCACATGGTCCCGGTAGTAGGGGCGCAGCGCATCGCTGTGGATGCGTGCGGCGGCTTTGTCCAGCACGGCCGCCTCCCGGGCGGGGTCAAAGATGGGCAGGCCGTGGGCTTTTTTGTATTCCGCCACCTGCAGCACAGCGGCCATGCGCTGTTCAAACAGGTCGGCAAGCTGAGCGTCCACCGCATCGATCTGGCGGCGGGCAGCTTCCAGCTGATCCATTGGCGGGGCCTCCTTTCAGTCCGGATTAAAGTAACATTATACCGATCCAGTATACCATACTGGGCACAAGGACACAACAAAGCCCCTGGTATTTGGGTGCGGATAAAATTTCAGCTGGAAGGGGGCAGACACGAGCTGACCGCACGCCTTGCCCTGAGACGAAAAAACGGTATAATAGAGGGGAAAGGTACTTTTATTCTGCAAATTAGGAGAAACGCCCTATGGCATTTATCAGTGTATTTGACGTGCTGGGCCCCAACATGATCGGCCCCTCCAGCTCACACACCGCCGGAGCGGCCATCATTGCCTACCTGGCCCAAAAGATGATCGCGCCGCCTCTGCGCCGGGCAGACTTCCGGCTGTACGGCTCTTTTGCCAAAACCTACCGGGGCCACGGCACCGACCGGGCCTTGGTGGGAGGGATCCTGGGCTTTTCTGCGGATGATGAGCGCATCCGGGACTCCTTTGCGCTGGCAAAGCAGCAGGGGCTGGAGTTCCGCTTTATTCCGGATGAGACCGAGACCGATGTCCACCCCAACACCGTGGAGATCCGTATGGAGAACGCCGCCGGCCGGGTCATGACCGTCCGGGGCGAGTCGCTGGGCGGGGGCAAGGTGCGCATCGTGGGCATCAATGGGGTCAAGGTGGACTTTACCGGGGAGTACAACGCCCTGATCGTCGTCCAGCGGGACAAGCCCGGTGTAGTGGCGCATATCACCAAGATCCTCAGCGACCGGGACGTGAACATTGCCTTTATGCGGCTGTTCCGGGAGCAGAAGGGCCACACCGCCTATACCATCGTGGAGTCGGACCAGCGGCTGCCGGAGGGCGTGGATGCCCTGCTGCTGGAGAACCCCAACATCACCGATGTCATGGTAGTGCAGCCGTAAGGAGGGAGCAAGAAGGATGGAACCAATGGATTTCAAATCTGCCAAGGAGCTGCTGGGCCTGTGCCAGCAGCACGGATTGCCGATCTCGGAGGTGATGCGCCGCCGGGAGTGTGAGCTGGGAGAGACCACCCCGGAGGCTGTCAATGCCCGGATGGTCGATGCCTGGTCGATCATGACCGCATCGGCCACCCAGCCGCTGCATCACCCCGTCAAGTCCATGGGCGGGCTGATCGGGGGCGAGGCAGGCCGTCTGTCTGCGCATCTGGACACCGGCCGCAGCCTGTGCGGCGGGGTGCTGGGCCGGGCAGTGATGTACGCCATGGCGGTGCTGGAGGTCAACGCCTCCATGGGCCGGATCGTGGCAGCGCCCACCGCCGGTTCTGCCGGTGTGGTGCCGGGGCTGCTGCTGGCTTTGCAGCAGCAGTACAGCCTGCCGGATGAAAAGATCGTGGATGCCCTGTTCAATGCCGGTGCGGTGGGGTATCTTGCTATGCGCAATGCCACGGTGGCCGGTGCCGTGGGCGGCTGTCAGGCCGAAGTGGGTGTGGCCGCCGCTATGGCGGCTTCGGCTGCGGTGGAGCTGATGGGGGGCACCCCGGAGCAGTGCCTGGATGCCGGGTCTACCGTCCTGATGAATATGCTGGGTCTGGTCTGCGACCCGGTGGGGGGACTGGTGGAGTATCCCTGCCAGAACCGCAACGCTGCCGGTGTGGCCAACGCCCTGGTGGCGGCAGAGCTGGCCCTGAGCGGGGTGCGGCAGCTGATCCCCTTTGACCAGATGCTGGAGGCGATGTATGCCGTGGGCCGCCGCCTGCCGGTGGAGCTGCGGGAGACCGCCCTGGGGGGCTGCGCTGTCACCCCCAGTGCCTGCCAGCGCTGCGGCGCCTGCCAGGGCTGAGGAACGCAGCAAAGAAACAGTTTAGCTTTTGATTGTTCATAAAAAATCCATTGACGAGGCGCGGAATTGGGACTATACTGAGTCCATTGTATGAGGGAGTAATTCCGTGCCTGCTATGTTGGGTGCGAAGCGTTTCCGTCATTCTCGGCAGTTTCCAAAACCTGCCCGGAACGCTTTTTGCTTACCCTGGCTCATCCCAAAAGGATAAGCCGGAGCCTGCTTTGGGAAGAATGAGACTCGTGCACAAAGCCCCGCTTGAGGGCTCTGTGCAGGGGTCTCTTTTTATTTTGCCCCCCGCAGAGAGCGAACGCCAGGCGGACGGAATCTGGATGCGTGTGAGAATGGAAGGATGGTAGAAAATGAAGCAAGAGTACACTCAAACCCCAGAACAGCTGTTGAGCCAGCTGGAGACCACGGAACAGGGGCTCAGCTCCGCAGAAGCAGCGGCCCGGCTGGAAAAATACGGCCCCAATAAGCTCAAGGATGCTGAAAAGCCCACCATGGTGCAGCGGTTCCTGGCACAGCTGAAGGACCCCATGTTGGTGATCCTGATGGTGGCTGCCGCCGTCTCGGCTGTGACCAACTACCTGGCAGGGGAAAGCTTTGCCGAGGTGTTCATTATCCTGATCGTGGTGCTGCTGAACGCCGTGCTGGGTGTTTTGCAGGAGAGCAAGGCCGAAGCGGCCATCGAAGCGCTGCAGACCATGACCGCCGCCACCTGCAAGGTGCTGCGGGACGGCAAGCAGCAGACCGTGCACAGCGACGAGCTGGTGCCCGGTGATGTGGTGGTGCTGGAAGCCGGCGACAGCGTCCCGGCAGACGGCCGCCTGCTGGAGAGCGCCAGCCTCAAGATCGAGGAGGCTGCCCTTACCGGCGAGAGCGTGCCGGTCAACAAGGTCATCGAGGCGCTGGGCCTGGCCCATGGCAAGGACGAAGTGCCCCTGGGCGACCGCAAGAATATGTGCTATATGGGCTCCACCGTGGTGTATGGCCGCGGCCGTGCCCTGGTCACCCGCACTGGTATGGACACCGAGATGGGAAAGATCGCCGGTGCGCTGGCCAATACGGCCGATGAGCAGACCCCCCTGCAGCGCCGTCTGGATGAGCTGGGCAAGACCCTGTCTAAGCTGGTGCTGGGCATCTGCGTGTTCATCTTTATCTTTGACCTGGTGATGGCCGGTTCCTTCACGCTGGAGAGCGTGCTGTCCACCTTTATGGTGGCGGTGTCCCTGGCAGTTGCCGCTATCCCCGAGGGCCTGGCTACGGTGGTGACGGTGGTGCTGTCCATCGGCGTTACCAATATGAGCAAGCGCAATGCAGTGATCCGCCGCCTGACCGCTGTGGAGACCCTGGGCTGCACCCAGGTGATCTGCTCGGATAAGACCGGCACCCTGACCCAGAATAAGATGACCGTGGTGCAGCACCTGGGCGACACCCAGCGCCTGGCTACCGCCCTGGCCCTGTGCAACGACGCAAACCTGGGCGAGAACGGCCAGGCAGAAGGTGAGCCCACCGAGGCCGCACTGGTGAACTTTGCGGCTGCCGAGGGGCTGCCCAAGCCCCAGCTGGCCGCAGCTGCCCCCCGTGTGGACGAGGCCCCCTTTGACTCCGGCCGTAAGATGATGTCCACCATCCACACCGCCGAGAATGGCTTTATCCAGTATACCAAGGGCGCCCCGGACGAGGTGCTGAAGCGCTGCACCCAGTACTGGGCCGACGGCAAGGCGCTGCCCATGACCGAGGAAAAGCGGGCGGAGATCCTGGCAGAGAACAAGCGCATGGCAGACCAGGCTCTGCGTGTGCTGGCCGCCGCCCAGCGGATCTGGGATGAAAAGCCTGCTTCCAATGAGCCGGAGCAGCTGGAGCAGCAGCTGTGCTTTGTGGGCCTGGTGGGTATGATCGACCCGGTGCGTCCGGAGGTCAAGGCGGCGATCGCCGAGTGCCGTGCCGCCGGCATCCGTCCGGTGATGATCACCGGTGACCACAAGGATACCGCTGTGGCTATTGCCCGGGAACTGGGCATCATCCAGGACGCCTCCGAGGCCATTACCGGCGCAGAACTGGACGCCATCCCCGATGAGGAGATGCAGCAGGCAGTGCGCCGCTACGGGGTCTATGCCCGTGTGCAGCCGGAGCATAAGGTGCGTATCGTCAATGCGTGGAAGGCCAACGGCGCCGTTACCGCTATGACCGGCGACGGCGTCAACGACGCACCCTCCATCAAGAGCGCAGATATCGGCGTGGGCATGGGCATCACCGGCACCGACGTTACCAAGAACGTGGCGGACATGGTGCTGGCGGACGACAACTTTGCCACCATCGTGGGCGCAGTGGAGGAAGGCCGCCGTATCTACGATAACATCCGCAAGGCCATCCAGTTCCTGCTGGGCTCCAACATGAGCGAGGTGCTGGGCGTGTTCGGCTCCACCCTGATGGGCTTTACCCTGCTGAACCCGGTGCATCTGCTGTTCATCAACCTGATCACCGACTGCTTCCCGGCACTGGCGCTGGGCATGGAAAAAGGCGAGCCGGACATCATGCAGCGTGCCCCCCGTGACTCCAAGGACGGCATCTTTGCCGGCGGCCTGGGCTTTGATATCGCCTATCAGGGCATCCTGATCGCAGGCATCACCATGCTGTCCTATATCCTGGGCCACTGCATGGAGGTGGGCTTCTTTGAGATGCCCCACGGCGTGTCCCCCGACGGCATGACCATGGCATTCCTGACCATGAGCATGTGCGAGATCTTCCACAGCTTCAATATGCGCAGCCAGCGCAAGAGCGTGTTCACCCTGGGCACCCACAACAAGATCCTGTGGGGCGCTATGCTGGGCAGCCTGGTGCTGACCACCCTGGTGCTGGAGGTGCCCTTCATCGCCAATATGTTCGGCTTTACCCCCATCACCCTGCCGGAGTACCTGGTGGCTCTGGCTCTGGCTGTGCTGGTGATCCCCGTAGTGGAGCTGGTCAAGTGGTTCCAGCGCCGCTGCGACCGCCGTGCAGAGGCATAAGCAGAACAACACAAACAACAAAGCCAAAGCAGGTGTGCTGCGCAGATGCAGTGCACCTGCTTTTTTGCGGGCTGGGGCACTGCCGGGCCGCCCGGTGCCGGAACTGGCTGCACCTGCCTCTTTACAATCCGGCTGGAAGGCGGTATGCTGTAAAGGTGTTCAAAATGGACCAAGGGAGGAACTCATGGACATCCGGCAGCTGAATTATTTTTTGACCCTCTGTGAGGAGCTGAATTATACCCGGGCGGCACAGCGGCTGCTTTTGTCCCGGCAGGCGCTGCGCCAGAGCGTTGCTGCACTGGAATCGGAGCTGTGCGGGCCGCTGTTTGCCAGCGCCCACCACAAGCTCAGTCTTACCGACCGGGGGCGCAGCCTGCAGCGCCATGCGGCGCCGGTGGTGCAGCAATTCCAGCAGATGCAGGCGGCGCTGCACGCAGAGATCGAGTCCGCACAGCCGGTCTGTGTGGGGGTCAGCGTGGCGCTTGCCCCGGACTACCTGCCGGGGCTGGAGGGGCTGCTGGATCGCTTCCGGGAGCAGTATCCTCACCTGAATCTGCGCTTCCGCCTGCTGGAAAACGATGCGGTGGCAGCCGGTGTGGAACAGGGGGAGCTGGATGCGGGTCTGGTGCTGGACCTGGGCTGCTGCGGGCAGGGGCTGGTACGGGCTACTCTGCGGGCAGACCCGGCCTGCCTGCTGGTGCCGCGGGACCACCCCCTGTGGGAAAAGGAGAGCGTGCCGCTGTCCGGCCTGCGTGGGCAGCGGGTGCTGCTGCCCAGCCTGCGGCAGGACCTTTTGTCGCCCTTGTGGTCTGGCTGCGCCCGGGTGGGGTTTGCCCCGGCGGCAGAGCTGGTGCCCAGCTTCTACCAGGCATATTATCTGGTGCAGGACCAGCAGTGCGCCTGCCTGACCCGGTATGAGCCGGGGCAGCGCCGTCCGCTGGACCGGGTGCGCAGCGTGCTGCTGGAGGAGCTGCCCCCGCTGTGCGTCTCCCTTTTGCAGCGGCGGGAGCATGACTCGGCCTATCTGGAACTGCTGCGCAGCTACCTGATGGCAGCGCTGGATGGGGCAGTGGCGCCCCAGGGACGGGGCGGCCCGGCCCGGCCGCTGTATACAGCGCCGGTACACCCGGCCCCGGCGCAGCCCCGCCAGGAACCCGGCGTGCCGCTGCCCTTTGTGGGGGGCACGAACTTCCGGGAGCTGGGCGGCTATGAGGCGGACGAGGGCAAACATATCCGCTGGGGGCAGATCTACCGTGGCATCCCCACGGCCCGGCTGGTGGGTCCGGAGGACCGTGCCCGGCTGGACGGCTTGGGTCTGCGGCTGATCCTGGACCTGCGGGGCACCAAGGAGGCGGCAGCCCTGCCGGATTATGTGCCGGACGGGGCCCGGCTGGTGCGCCTGAGCGGTCTGTGCGATGAGGACGGCCGGGAGATGAGCTTTGCCCCGGCGGACATTGCCCGGCTGCTGAACGGCCAGCCGGATACCGGCTTCAATGCGGTAAAGGCTGTGTACCGGCGGATGCTCAGCGGGAACCGGGCCTTCCGGGAGCTGTTCCGGGCGCTGGAAGCGGGGGAGACCCCCATTTTGTTCCACTGCTCTGCCGGAAAGGACCGCACCGGTGTGGCGGCGATGCTGATCCTGCTGGCGTTGGGTGCGCCGGAAACCGTGATCCGGGAGGATTTTGCCCGTACCAATACCTGCCGCGCTGCGGAGATCCAGGCCTACTGCGACCAGCATGCGGAGGAGATCGCCCGCCAGCCGGAGCGGGAAGCCTACTACCGGGGCGTGGCGGGGGTCTACCCGGAAGCAGCCCAGTTTGTGCTGGACACCCTGCGGCAGGAGTACGGCTCCCCGGAGGCGTACCTGGAAGCGGAATATGGGCTGACCCCGGCCCGTCTGATGCGCCTGCGCAGGATGTATCTGGAGTAAAGATCTGGGCAAAAATGGGGCTTGGACGGGGGGATCGGCCCTGGCCGGATAAAAAGTTTTTTTACAGCCTTTTTTGGCGGAAAAGAAGGGAGAGACCCTCCTTTTTCCAGAAAAAAATCTGCTGTGGGAAAGGGCTTCTCCCTTGACAAGGGGAGAAATGTTTCGTAATATAAAGATGTAGTATGGAACCCGTGACGCTGCGTGCAGGGTTCTGTGTACTTGGACCTGAGCAAAGGCCGCCCACACATCGGAGGGCGGCCCTGCTATAAGTATAGAACTTCTTGAACCGAAGAAAGCTGCCATCATCCACGCTCCCGCAGGAAAAAAGCGCCTGCGTGTGTGTTCGTGTTGTCTGTTTTATGCTTGAGAAAGCTCGCTTATACATGTTTCTCGGGGCCTGCATCCCTGCCGCAGCATCTCCCATTTTGCAACAAAAATTACTGTTGAGGAGAGTGAACGCAAATGCCCGCAATCGTATGGATTGTGGTCGGACTGGCTCTGGGCGTTGTATTGGGCGCTGTGCTGGGCTATAACCGCCGCAAGCAGACCGCAGAGGCTCAGATCGGCAGCGCCGAGGCGGAGGCCACCCGTCTGGTCAATGAGGCTATCAAGACCGCTGACCAAAAACGCAAGGAAGCGATCCTGGAAGCAAAGGACGAGGCTTTCCGCATGAAGGCGGAAGTGGACGAGCTGAAGGCGGAGGCCGACCGGGAGATCAAGCAGCGCCGCGCTGAGATCAGCCGTCAGGAGAACCGTATCGACCAGAAAGAGACTGCTCTGGACCGCAAGACCGAGGCGCTGGAGCGCCGGGAAGAGGACCTGAAAAAGCGCAACGCAGAGGCAGAGGCTCACCTGGCGGAGATCGATGAGCTGCGCGCCAAGGAGATGGAGCGGCTGGAGACCCTGGCTGGCCTGAGCCAGGAGGACGCCCGCGAAGTGCTGCTGCACAAGGTGGACGAGGAGCTGACCCATGAGAAGGCCGTCCGTGTGGCTGCCTATGAGACCGACCTGAAGGAAAATTGCGAGAGTATCGCCCGCAACCTCATTGGACAGGCTGTGAGCCGCTGTGCTGCGGATCATTGCAGCGAGACCACCGTCAGCGTGGTGCCCCTGCCCAGCGACGAGATGAAGGGCCGCATCATTGGCCGCGAGGGCCGCAATATCCGTGCTCTGGAGACGGCTACCGGTGTGGATCTGATCATTGATGATACCCCGGAGGCTATTACGCTGTCCTCCTTTGACCAGACCCGCCGGGAAGTGGCCCGTATGACCCTGGAGCGGCTGATCGGCGACGGACGCATCCACCCCGCCCGCATCGAGGAGACGGTGGAAAAGTGCCGCCACGAGCTGGAACTGCAGATGAAGCGGGAAGGCGAGCGCGCGGTGATGGAGCTGGGCATCCACGGCCTGCATCCGGACCTGGTCAAGCTGATCGGCCGGCTGAAGTACCGCACCAGCTTTGGACAGAACGCCCTGACCCACAGCATGGAAGTGGCCTGGCTGGCTGGCCTGCTGGCCGGGGAGATGGGGGTCAACATCACGCTGGCCCGCCGTGCCGGTCTGCTGCATGACATTGGCAAGGCACTGGACCACGAGATCGAGGGCAGCCATGTGCAGATCGGTGTGGATATCTGCCGCAAGTATAAAGAGAATACCCAGCTGATCCATGCACTGGAGGCACACCACGGCGATGTGGAGCCCAAGACCCCGCTGGCCTTCATCATCCAGGCTGCGGATGCCATCAGCGCTGCACGTCCCGGCGCCCGCCGTGAGAATGTGGAAAGCTACGTCAAGCGCCTGGAGAACCTGGAGGAGATCTCCTCCAGCTTTGAGGGCGTGGAGCAGGCCTTTGCTGTGCAGGCAGGCCGCGAAGTGCGGATCATGGTCAAGCCGGATGTGGTCAGTGATGACCAGGTGATCCTGCTGGCACGGGCTGTGGCCAAGAAGATCGAGGATACGCTGGATTACCCCGGTCAGATCAAGGTCAATGTGATCCGTGAGAGCCGCGCGGTGGACTACGCAAAGTAAATAAAACCATCGGTGCACCCCCGTTTGGGGGTGCATTTTTGTGCGCAAAAAAACTCCCCTGTATGCAGTACAGGGGAGTTTTTTGGTCGTATAAGCGCCGTTTGGATCAGGTGCGGGCCAGTTGGGTGTCCAGCCAATGTGCAATGTCGGCAAAGACCTCCTGCTTGTTGGTCTCTACCAAAAGCTCGTGACGCGCACCGGGATACAGCTTGAACTGGATGTCCTCGACACCCACATCCTTCATGCTCTGGATCGCCCGGCGTACACCGGCGCCCTGCTCGCCCACGGGGTCTGCATCACCAGCCAGGAACAGGACCGGCAGACTTTTGGGCATTCTGGAAACAAACGCAGGGTCATGCAGACGAAGCAGACCGGAGAACATACTGTAATAAGCGTTCAGCGTAAAGGTAAAGGTGCAGCGCTCGTCTGCCAGGTATTTGTCCACCTCGGCGTGGTCGCGGTTGAGCCAATCGTGGGTGGTGCGGCCCTCCAGGCCGCGGTTGTACCCCATAAAGGAGAGATTGGCTACAAATTTGCTGCGGTAGTGCCAGCCATGTAGAGCGGCCAGGGCGCGGCACAGTCCCCGCGCAAAACGTACCAGGAGCTTGGGCTGGAAGCCGGTGCCCATGATAATAGCACCGTCCAGCTCATTGCCATACGCACACAGGTACTGCCGGGCATAAAACGAACCCATACTGTGGCCCAGCAAAAAATAAGGGACCCCCGGATAGAGCTTTTTGGTGAGCACCGTCATGCGGTGCAGATCCTCCAGCACGGTCTTGTTGCCGTCCGGCTCATCAAAATAGCCGTAATCCTCCTTGGTGCGGATGGACTCGCCGTGGCCCAGATGATCGTGGCCGGTCACCAGGATGCCCTGGTCGGCCAGATACTCTGCCAGCGGGTAATACCGGCCAATAAATTCTACCATCCCGTGGGACAGCTGCAAAACGGCCCGCACCGGCCCCTCTGGAATACAGCGGAACCCGTGCAGCTGCCGCCCAGCGGCGTTGGATGGCAGGGAGAACTCCTCAATGCGGCTCATTTCTCAGTTGGCGCCTCCTTTTTAAGGGAGCTTACAGCTCGCTGATGCGCTGGCGGCACTCAGAGCAGATGCAGTAGCCTGCATAGTGCACAGCCTTATCGTCCACCTCGCCGCAGAAATCGCAGCTGCCAATGGGACGGTGCTTCTTCAAAATGATGGAATCGCCATCCACAAAGATCTCCAGCTTGGTGTCGGTCTCCAGGCGCATGTTGGTGCGCAGCTCCTTGGGCAGAACGATGCGGCCCAGCGCATCGATGCCGCGGACAATGCCAGTGCTTTTCATAATAAAGTCTCCTTTCAAAGATGCGGTCCGCCCCAGCTCCCGGGCGTGTGCCGGTGCAACGATAGCTGGTGCGGCTTGCAGCACCGTCCAAAGGCTGGGACGGTGGACTGACAGGTGATGGTTCGGACATTGGTCTGCCTGCCTGCGTTTGGGAAGAACGCAGAAAGCAGAAAATTAGGCCAGGTAATTTGTTCCACAGGATCTACGACTATTATACATATTTTTACAGATATCGTCAATACTCCGAAACTCTTTTGGCAAATGTTTTTTCTTTTTATGGCTATAATGGAAAATATTCGAGAGAAATAAAGTTCACCCCGGCTTTCTCCTTTTTCTGTAAATTCCTGTCGAAATACGGTCTAAAAGCGCAAAAGAGAGGCTGGTTTTTCCACACAAAGAACCGGTCTTGTGGAAAAAACGTTTTCCATTCTGCGCTTTCGGCGCTTCCAGGCAGGCGTTGGAACGGCAGGCTTGTATTTTACAGCCGCAGCGGTGCCGATACTTTTTTTCTGGCAGGGGATGTGGTACAATCAGGAAGATAAGACCCGGCATGCCGGAGATAAAACGCACCTATAAAGGAGGGGCTGCCCTTATGCGTATCAAAAACCTTGAAAATGCAAATCGTCGTTATACTGCCAGCCTTGGCAATTTTCATGTTCTGGAGCACCTGACGGATGCCAGTGTGTCGCCTTCTGCCGCAGCTACGGCCTATTTTATGGGCAAGATGGGGGTGCGCCGCCGTCAGATCGTTATTGAGCTGGATGGCAGCGATACGGCGATCGTCCAGGCTGGTGCTATGCAGTGGATGGCCGGTTCGGTGCGGGCCAGCACGGGCATCAAAGGCGTGGGCGACCTGCTTGGCAAAATGGTCCGTGGTGCTGTGACCAAGGAAGCAGCCGTCAAGCCGGAGTACGGCGGACAGGGGCTGCTGGTGCTGGAGCCTACCTATAAATATCTGCTGCTGCTGGATGTGGCACAGTGGGGCGCAGGCGGAGTCACGGTGGAGGACGGGATGTTCTACGCCTGCTCCGGCTCGGTGCGCAGCAAGCTGACGGCCCGTAAGAGCCTGTCCTCGGCAGCACTGGGCAATGAGGGACTTTTCAGCCTGAGCCTGGCCGGGCAGGGTGTGGCTGCACTGGAAAGCAATGTCCCCTACGAAGAGTTGGTGGAAGTGGAGCTGCAAAACGATGAATTGAAGATCGATGGCTCTCTGGCGGTGTGCTGGTCCTCTGGGCTGGACTTTACAGTGGAGCGCAGTACAGGTACCCTGATGGGGTCGGCAGTCAGCGGAGAGGGTCTGGTCAATGTGTACCGCGGTACCGGCCGGGTTCTGATGTGCCCGGTGGCACCTACCAGCTCCCTTTATGCTGCAACCAATACAGTGGCTGCCCGCGCCGCTGACCCCAGCAGTAATACCCTGGGACACTGAGCTTTTGGCAAGGAGGGCAGGTCTTGTCCTTATAGGTCAACTACTAGAAGAAGCCAATTTGTAAGCCCACGAACTTTACGCCCTTGCCAAAGCCTCTCCCTTTCGGGAGAGGTGGCACGGCGAAGCCGTGACGGAGAGGGTCCCTCACCGCCTTTGTAAAGCAGAAATACCACCTGGATACGAAAAAACGCCCCTCTCCCGGGGAAGCCGGTGAGAGGGGCGGTGCGCTCTTTTGGTGCGGTAAACTTACAGCTCGTCGGTATTCGTGTAGATCTGGACATAGCGCGGGGCGTTTTTGTCATGCAAAAACAGCAGCGCGCCGGTCAGACCGACGGCCAGTACAGTGAGCGCCGTGAGCAGAGCTTTGAGAACCTTCATCGTTTGTAAGCCTCCTTGTTAATGTGGCCGCAGACGGGGGACGCTTTGCGGAGTGATTTCAGTATACCATATTCCGCCCCCAAAGGCAAACCTGTTCCGCATACAATTTGCAAGGCGCTCTGTGGCCGAAAAAAGGGAAAATTAGGGAGGTTAGAACATACTAACATCAAAAATCGTCAAAGAAAATTTAGGAATGGAAAACATTTTGTCGCCCATGTCGTTGCACTTCACCCGTCAAAATGATACAATAATCATATTAGGCAGCTGCTGCCGCTGCTCTGTGCGTCTGCATGGGGGCGGCGACGGCAATCCAACTCAGAATGGGGGATTTTGATTCCATGTTGAACAAGCTGAAACGTGCGGCGCTTGGCGCGCATACGCCGCATGACAAAGCAACCGCTGCAAGCAAGCCCGTCCCGATGCCTCTGCCCGCGCAGGTACGCATCCTTATGAGTCAGCACATCGGTGCTCCGGCAAAGACCCTGGTCAAAAAGGGTGACGAGGTCTTTGTGGGCACGAAGATCGGTGAAGCCAGCGGCAATGTCTCGGCAAATATCCACTCCAGCGTCTCCGGTACGGTGACTGCGGTGGAGACTTTCCGCCTGGCCGATGGCCATATGTGTGATTCGGTCGTCATCCAGACAGATGGCAACCAGACCAAAGACCCGAACCTTGCGCCGCCCACCGTCACAGATAAAGCCAGCTTCCTAGCAGCAGTGCGGGAGAGCGGCCTTGTCGGTTTGGGCGGCGCTGGCTTCCCTACCGATGTGAAGCTGCAGCCTCACAACCCGGTGGATACCCTGCTGATCAACGCCTCCGAGTGTGAGGTGTGGCTGACCAGCGATACCCAGGAGATGCTGAACTGCAGCGACGATATCGTCCGCGGCATCCAGGCTGTGCTGGAGTATACCGGTATCCCCAAGTGCATGATCGGCATTGAGAACAATAAGCCGGAGTGCATCGACCTGCTGTGCCAGAAGACCAAGGAGATCCCGAATATCGAGGTCAAGCCTCTGCCCAGCGTGTACGGCACCGGCGCAGAGCTGATCCTGATCGAGAAGTGCCTGGGCCGTGAGGTGCCCCATGGCGGTCTGCCCGCCGATGTCGGCACTGTGGTGATGAACGTCACCTCTGTGTCCTGCCTGGGCAAGTATCTGGCTACCGGTATGCCGGTGGTGGAGCGCACCATTACGGTGGATGGCGATGCCTGCGCTGCACCCCAGAACCTGGTGGTCCCCGTGGGTACTGCTTATGAGGACGTGCTGAACGCCGCTGGCATCAAGGCTGGCGTCGTACTGGGCAAGGTGGTGGCTGGCGGCGCCATGATGGGCCCCGCTGTGGAGAACCTGTCCTACCCCACCACCAAGACCACCTCTGGCCTGATCATGCTCAGCGATGCCGCTGCGCAGCCTGCCCCGGTGCAGCCCTGCATCCGCTGCGGCCGCTGCGTGGAGTATTGCCCCATGGGCCTGGCTCCGGTGGAGGTCAATGGCGCATATGCTGCACGGGACGTGAAGGAGCTGGCAAAGCTGCACGTGGATTACTGCTTCAACTGCGGTTCCTGCACCTTCGTCTGCCCGGCTAAGCGCCCCTGCACCCAGATGATGAGTCTGGCAAAGGAATACTATCTCGACGAAATCAAAAAAGGAGGCAATAAGTAATGGATACGAAGCTTATTGTTTCGGCCTCCCCGCATCTGCGCTCTGAGGAGACGACCGCTGGCCTGATGGCCAATGTGATCGTGGCTCTGAGCCCCTGTGTGGTGGCCTCTGCCATCATTTTTGGCCTGCGTGCCCTGCTGGTCACCGCTGTTTCGGTGGCAGCCAGTGTGGGCTTTGAGTGGCTGTACTGCAAGCTGCTCAAGCGTCCCAACCCCATTGGGGATCTGTCTGCGGTGGTCACCGGCATCATCCTGGCACTGAACGTGCCTGTGGGTATGCCCCTGGGTCAGCTGCTCATCGGCGACTTTGTGGCCATCATCGTGGTCAAGCAGCTGTTTGGCGGCATCGGCATGAACTTTGCCAACCCCGCTCTGGTGGGCCGCATCGTGCTGTTTGTCAGCTTTGCTTCGGAGATGAACGCATGGGTGTTCCCGGATGCAGCAGTGGACCAGCTGTCCTCTGCTACGCCGCTGGCTGCGGCAAACCCGGCGAAGCTCAGCCTGCTGGACCTGTTTATGGGTGTCCACGGCGGCGTTCTGGGTGAGACCTGCGCCCTGGCGATCCTGCTGGGCCTGGTGTACCTGGTGGCTACCAAGACCATCAGCATCGCTATCCCCGCTTCCTATGTGGGCAGCGTGTTTGTGTTCTACCTGATCGCTACCCGGGATCTGCACACCGCACTGGTGCAGGTGCTGTCCGGCGGTCTGCTGTTCGGCGCTGTGTTCATGGCTACCGACTACGTCACCAGCCCCTTTACTCTGAAGGGCAAGCTGGTCTACGGCGTGGCACTGGGCGTTGTGACCTTTGCCATTCGTTACTGGGGCAGCTACACCGAGGGCGTGTCCTTCGCACTGCTGTTCATGAACCTGTGGGTCCCCTTTATCAATGATTGGACCCGCCAGACCCCGTACGGGTATGTCAAACCTGCAAAACCTGCAAAGGAGGCTTCCGGCAAATGAAGAAGGCTACATGGGAGAGCACCGTAAAGCCCATTGTTGTGCTGAGCGTGATCTCGCTGGTCGTCAGCCTGCTGCTGGCGGTCGTCAATTCCTGCACTGCGCCGGTCATCAAGGCCAATGAGCGCGCCATTACCCTGGCCGCTTATGTGGAAGTGATGCCCACTGTGGAGAACGCAGCCGACCTGGAAGAGCTGTCCGGCTACACCACTCCCAATGTTCAGGGTGTGGTCAAGGCAGAGGATGGCAGCATTGCGATCAAGGCCGGTGAGCCGGGCTTTGACGGCGGCATGCTGAGTGTCATCATGGGCTTCGACACCACCGGTAAGGTGACTGGCATCTGGGTGGATGCCTCTACCCAGACCCAGGGCATTGGCACCAACGTGGCCAAGGAGGACTTCCTGGCACAGTTCGATGGCATGGACGGCACCCAGAACATTGTGATGAACGACGGCTATGACGCCTACACTGGCGCTACCGTTTCGTCCACTGCTTTGTTTGCCGCCATGAATGACTGCATCAGCTGCTACAACGAGCTGGCATAAAGGAGGCTGGTAAACAATGGCACAAGAAAACAAGTCCAAGGTAAGCATCCTTACCAATGGCATTATCAAAGAGAACCCGGTCCTGCGCCTGGTGCTGGGCACCTGCTCGGTGCTGGCTGTTACCACCTCCGTGTCCAGCGCGCTGGGCATGGGTGCAGCTTTCACCTTCGTGCTGGTGTGCTCCAACATTCTGATCTCGCTGCTGCGCAACGTGATCCCCGCTAAGGTGCACCTGCCGTGCTACATCGTCATCATTGCAGGTTTTGTTACCATCGTGCAGATGGTGATGCACGCCTATATGGAGGACCTGTACAACGCTTTGGGCGTCTTTTTGCCCCTGATCGTCGTCAACTGCATCATTCTGGGCCGTGCCGAGATGTTTGCCTGCAAAAACACCGTGGTAGACTCGGCTCTGGACGGTGTGGGCATGGGCCTTGGCTACACCCTGACCGTTGTGCTGATGGCTACCGTCCGTGAGGTGCTGGGCAGCGGCACTTGGCTGGGCTTCCAGGTCCTGCCCGAGAGCTTTGCCAAGATCAGCATCATGACCCAGGCTCCCGGCGCATTCTTCTGCTACGGCGTGCTGATGGCTGGCTGCATCTGGCTGGAGGGCAAGCTGGATGCCCGCGTGCAGCGTCAGATCGGCTGCCAGCCCCTCAAGGAGCTGCAGGAAGGAGAGGATAACGAATGATCGTCAAACTTGCTGCGATCTTCTTCAGCATGATCCTGGTGAATAACTATGTGCTGATGAAGTTCTATGGTATCTGCCCGTTCCTGGGCGTTTCCAAGAAGCTGGACTCCGCCATTGGTATGTCCGGCGCCGTCATCTTTGTCATGTTCATGGCAACGGCCGTCACCTTCCCCATCCAGATCTTTATCCTGGACCCGGCAGATCTGGGCTACCTGCAGACCATCGTGTTTATTCTGGTCATTGCAGTGCTGGTCCAGTTCATTGAGATCTTCCTGAAAAAATATGTGGTCTCGCTGTACAACGCCCTGGGCGTGTACCTGCCCCTGATCACCACCAACTGCTGCGTGCTGGCTGTCACCATCCTGGTGGTGGGCGACTACGGCGCCGATGTGGAGACCCTGGGCTTTGGCCTGGCCTACATCGAGGCACTGGTCTGCGCTGTGGGTGCAGGTGTCGGCTTTATGCTGGCCATGTGCCTGTTCAGCGGCGTGCGCAAGCGTGTGGAGGTGTGTGATGCACCGGCTCCCTTCAAGGGCCTGCCCATCACCCTGGTGGCAGCAGCTATCACCAGCCTGTCCTTCATGGGCTTCGGCGGCATCGTCGAAAACCTGTTCAATGTGACGCTGTAAGGGAGGAAACGGGATTATGAGTATTGTATCCGCTGCGATCCTCTGCACCGTTGTGGGCGCTGTAGGCGCAGTTATCCTGGTGGCAGCCGCCAAGTTCATGGCTGTGGAAGAAGATCCCCGTATCGAGGAAGTCAACGCCTGCCTGGCCGGCGCAAACTGCGGCGGCTGCGGCTATGCCGGCTGTGCGGATTACGCAAAGGCTGTGGTCATGGACGGCGCCCCCTGCGATAAGTGCGCACCCGGCGGCCCGGCTGCTACGGCAGCCATTGCCAAGATCATGGGCGGCGACGCTACCGCTGTGGTCAAAAAGGCTGTGGTGCAGTGCCAGGGCAACTCTGAGCACTGCAAGCCCAGCTATGAGTACAAGGGCATCCAGACTTGTGCAGCTGCGGCTGCACTGTACGGCGGCCCCAAAACCTGCGCTTTTGCCTGCATCGGCCTGGGCGACTGCACCAAGGTGTGTAAGTTCGATGCCATCCACATTGTGGACGGTGTGGCTAAGGTGGATAAGGAGAAGTGCACCGGCTGCGGCGCCTGCGCCAACGTCTGCCCCAAGCAGGTGATCCAGATCAACACGGCTGGCCCGGAGAAGCCGGTGGTGCTCTGCTCCAACCAGGATAAGGGCCCTGTGGCTATGAAGGCCTGCACGACCGCCTGCATCGCCTGCGGCCTGTGCCAGCGCAACTGCCCGGAGGATGCCATCCATGTGGTGGACAATGTGGCACGCATCGATTACGATAAGTGCACCGGCTGCGGCACCTGCGTGGCAAAGTGCCCCAAGAAGATCATCACCTACCCGCTGAAGAATGTTTGAGCGATAAGGTGCTGAACGCATAAAGCCCCGCCCCTGGGTCTTTCCAGGGGCGGGGCTTTTGGGTTTTCTCAGTGGGCGGATAGCGGCAGAGAGAACCCCCTCTGCTTTGCAGTTGCTTTCGGGACGAACCCTCTCAGTCGCCTGCGGCGACAGCTCCCCCGAAGGTGGAGCCCTTGGCAGAACCAGCAGGTTTCGTCCTCATTCGTTAACGACAGAAGAAGTTGACCTGTAAAGCATAAACTTTACGCCTTTGCCAAAGCCTCTCCCTTTCGGGAGAGGTGGCACGGCG
>OHSP01000106.1_pt1 | contig 61224 bp, 62 predicted proteins | sample 1578711 | NCBI WGS metagenome assembly OHSP01 (sample SAMEA3879584, study PRJEB24766) | human gut metagenome | biome: human-associated habitat; feature: feces | place: USA | collected 1985/1987
GGAATCAGACCTATATGCCTCGTGTTTAACTGTCCAACTTTTTGGGGTCAGTACAAACCGAGGCCAACGAATGAACCTAGCAATTCAGATCTTAGCCTCTTACCCGCCATCCGGCAAGGAGAAAGGCTATGAAGCACAACCCTCTGGTGGTGTGTCTGCTCATTATCTGCATTACGATTCTGACATTCACACTCCTGACCCGACAAACGCTCTACGAACTGCGGTTCCGGGACGGTGATAAGGAGGTTGCTGCGCTCATGGCCTGCACGTCCAGGTAAGGGCAAGCGCGGGGATTTTCCCCGCGCATCTGACTAGCGGATTCATTTTCTCATGGCACCCCTTTTACACTTCAGTTAGTGCATGTTTTTTTCGATGCACTAATAGAACCATCATTACAAACAAATTTGCCGCCTGCCGTACAGTGTGAGATCCCCCCTTTCGAACCAGAACAGGGTTTGCGCCCGGCATCGGCATAAAAGGAAACAAGCGCTCCCATAACCAAGAAAAGTGCCAATTTTTTCATATAACCTCCATGGTTTATCGAATCTTATGTTCGATTTGAACGTTATACGCTGGTTTATTTTGATACCGTTGATGAGATCAAAGATCGGGTGAATTGATTAAAGATAAGCCAGATGGACGTATGGATAAGGATTATGGTTTTATTTGTCATACAAATAAATATAATAGGCGCTTCCGATGTAGACCCGTATTCTTCGCCTGTACCACGGGTCGGTTTTAGTACAGGCGTTTTCTTTAAATATCCTTCAGGAACGTTTACGCGGCATCATGCGTAGAAGTGTGTTGTCCTTCCAGAAATAGTGGTGTGCCAGTGCAGCCGCAGCGTGCAACCCGATGACAAAATATCCCAGATTCGCCAGCATTTCATGCCACGACTTTAAGCTATCAACCCGTTCGAAATTGGCCTCTGATGCATAAGGCATCGTCAAACCAAACGCAAACCACGGGTTGCCTCGGTTATACATCATCACCAAACCAATCACTGGCAGCGCAATAAACAGGAGATAAATCACCAAATGTCCCAAATGCGCCAGTCCCGTCATCATCGGTTTTGGCTTAGGTATAATCGGCGGGGTTGGGTATTTCAGCCTTAACAAAAGACGAACGACCATCAGCACGAGAATTGATATGCCACAGGAAACATGAATCATGTTGATGAGTGGCCGATCGCTACGTGGGAAGAAACCCCGAAACTCCATTGCGCAATACGCTGCAATAACCAGCAAAAAGACCAGCCAGTGAATGCTGATTTGTAACCTTGAGTATTTATTTCCCATAACATTTCCTGCTTTAACGTAATTTTCCGTTAACATAACGGGCTTTTCTTAAAATTTCATTAAATATTGTTCACCCGTTTTCAGTACGTTACGTTTCACGGCAAGAATGTAGATTGCCCATCCCGCCATCCTGGTCTAAGCCTGGAAAGGATCAATTTTCATCCGAACGTTCCTGACAGGAGAAGACCATGAGTAAAGTTGGTATTAACGGTTTTGGTCGTATCGGTCGACTGGTGTTGCGTCGATTACTTGAAGTCAAAAGCAACATAGACATTGTCGCTATTAATGATCTCACTTCCCCAAAAATTCTCGCCTACCTGCTGAAACATGATTCAAACTATGGACCGTTCCCCTGGAGCGTTGATTTTACGGAAGATTCACTTATCGTTGATGGGAAAAGTATCGCGGTTTACGCCGAAAAAGAGGCTAAAAATATTCCGTGGAAAGCGAAAGGGGCAGAAATTATTGTCGAATGTACTGGCTTTTATACCTCCGCCGAGAAATCGCAGGCGCATCTTGATGCTGGTGCGAAGAAGGTGTTGATTTCCGCCCCTGCCGGTGAAATGAAAACTATCGTTTATAACGTCAATGACGACACTCTGGATGGCAACGACACCATTGTTTCCGTGGCGTCATGCACCACTAACTGCCTTGCGCCGATGGCCAAAGCCTTGCACGACAGTTTCGGAATAGAAGTCGGCACGATGACGACCATTCATGCCTATACCGGCACTCAGTCACTGGTGGATGGCCCGCGTGGTAAAGATTTACGTGCTTCACGCGCAGCGGCAGAAAATATCATTCCCCACACTACGGGGGCGGCAAAAGCCATTGGTCTGGTGATCCCAGAACTGAGCGGCAAACTGAAAGGTCATGCGCAACGCGTGCCGGTGAAAACAGGTTCCGTCACTGAACTGGTATCGATTCTCGGAAAAAAAGTGACTGCCGAAGAGGTGAATAACGCACTTAAACAAGCAACCACCAATAACGAGTCATTTGGTTATACCGATGAAGAAATAGTCTCTTCCGATATCATTGGCAGCCATTTCGGTTCGGTGTTTGATGCCACGCAAACCGAAATTACCGCCGTGGGCGATTTACAACTGGTGAAAACGGTCGCCTGGTACGATAACGAATATGGCTTCGTCACGCAGCTTATTCGCACCCTCGAAAAATTCGCTAAACTCTGACGCGCACAGGCGGAGGAAAAAACCTCCGCCTCTTTCACTCATTAAGACTGTAAATAAACCACCTGGGTCTGCAGATATTCATGCAGGCCATGTTTACCATCTGCGCCGCCAATACCGGATTTACGCCATCCGGCGTGGAAGCCTTGCATAGCTTCGAAGTTTTCACGGTTGATGTAAGTTTCACCAAACTTCAGCCCTTTAATGGCTTTCATCGCGACGTTCAGATTTTGGGTATAGATTGATGAGGTCAGGCCGTAATCACTGTCATTAGCCATTGCGATAGCATCTTCCAGCGTGTCAAATGCGACCACCGGCAGAACCGGGCCAAAGGTTTCCTCATGCATAATCGACATTTCCTGGCGAACATCCAGCAGCAATGTCGGCGGATAATAATATCCTTTCCCCTCTACTGCTTTTCCACCCAACGCCACTCTCGCCCCTTCTTCTACTGCGCGCGCCACTTTTTGCTCGACCCTTTCCAGCGCCGCGGCGTTAATCAACGGCCCCATCGCAATGTCGTTGCGTTCAACGGGGTTACCAAATTGCACCGCCTGCATCGCTTCACCCAGCCGATTGACAAACTGATCATAAATGCCTTTCTGTACATAAACACGTTCTGCACAGTTACACACTTGCCCACTATTAATGACGCGTGAATCAACGATGGCTTTGACTGCCAGTTCAAGATCGGCATCGTCCATTACGATAGCTGGTGCTTTACCACCCAATTCCAGGCACACTTTGGTGATGTTTTTCGCCGCAGTCGCCATAATCTTTTCACCTGCAGAGACGCTGCCTGTCATACTGACCATTGCGACCTTTGGGTTACCCGCCAGTTCTTGCCCAACGGTTTCACCACGCCCCAGAACAAGGTTAAACACGCCGCGCGGAAGGCCTATTTCATCGACGATTTTGGCGAATGCAATCGCATTGTTTGGCGTAAATTCACTGGGTTTAATGACGATGGTATTACCGGTCAAAAGAGCGGGAGCCATTTTGCGGGCAATGAGGAAGAACGGGAAGTTCCACGGCAGAATGCCGGTAGTCACGCCAAGCGCACGTTTAAACAGAAGAATATTTTCTCCTGGACGATCGCTTTGAATAATCTCGCCTTCATAACGCCGTGCCCACTCCGCCATGTAATCGATATAGTCCGCAGTAAAAGCCACTTCGACTTCAGCCAGCTGCTGGATCTTACCCCCTTCTTCAACAATCAGCGTACTGATTTCACTGGCGCGTTTGCGGATCCCGGCGGAGATTTTGCGCAACCAACTGGCGCGTTCAATAGCAGGCAACGCTTCCCATTCTGGTTGTGCACGTTCTGCTGCATCGATTGCCTTACGGGCATCCTCGGCCTGACCATCGGGAATGCGGGAAATGACAGCCTCTGTAGCAGGGTTTACCACATCAATCCATGCGTCTCCACGCCAGGTAACAAACTGTCCATCAATATACATAGGATGTTGAACGGGTACTGACATGAGCGACTCCTGTGATTTATATGTTTGTTTTTGGTAAATGCATTGTTAATTAACATCAATCATCAGAGAGACGGCATCATGAAAGGACAATTCTGTGAAGGGCTTCATAAAAACAAGTGTAAAAGGAATAAGAGGCAGAAATAAAAGGCAGGAGTTATGCCCGTTTGCAAACAAGTGGTTCACAAACGGGCAATTTTTAACGTAACGAGCGACTTTCCATCGCCTCGATGAGCACCGCATCGTGTTTCAGCGTTTGCCATGCATGGATGACTTCTGCCGGAAAATCAACGTGAACAATAAAATCTCGCCCGCGGGGACCATAGCCATCGCTATCATCGTGTAAACGCGGCAGCTCGCCAGTGAGTAGTGATAGATAACGCTCAACCGGCCATAATCCTTGTAACTGATTAATAAAGATTACACTGTCTGCGTTATTTCCTAACTGAGGAACTAATCCGGGATAACTCAACCAGCGTGGTGCATCGGGATTGTCCCCGGTCATACGGCGGAACGTCGCCATCGTGCGCCGCTGCATGGTGGGGTCCTGAACAACGATAGCCGTATGAACTCGTTCTACGGCCTGATTCAATAGCGCGATGCTAAAGCGTGCGTTTTCACCGCAGTTTGTTGACTGGTCTTCAATCCAGATTTTTTCATGCGGAATGTGCCAGAACTGATGAGCGATATCCGCCAGGATGGTGGCTTCTGCTCTGCCAGTGGTGCGGATAGTGTTGTAGTGCGGATGCTGTGCGATAGCGCTATACAAAAAAGTTGTCGAGTGACCGATACCACCACTAATCAGTAGAGGAATTTGCTGATCGCGGGCAATCTTACATGCCGCATCGATAGTCGGCATAACCGCATTGCCTGCAAGGATCACGCAATCGGCCTGATACGGCATCTCACCGGAGAAATCATCCTGCGCCAGCCACTGTCCGATAACATTTATGGCATCTATAGTTGCCGTCGAAAGCGTCGGAAACGGGGTAATGTTCATGGTTCCTCCTTATCGTTCCCTTAAGAATACTGCGTGAGATAATAATGAGAAGCGGAGCACTCTGAAAGGAAGATGATGCTTTTTCTACCTCGCCATCGCGAACCAGACACTGGTTTTAGTCATACTGTATTTGCGGAGAAACTGTTGATAAAACATCAATAACATCATTTGACGTGGCAATGACATAATGCTCGATCACATTATTTTTATAAATTTCACAACTTTGCATAGTAAACCATGCAAAGTAGGCGGAATTCACTACTCTATAGATCCCCGTTTGGTTAATACCGTGAATTCCTGACATTCCTAACAAATCACCTTCGTCAGTAACACGAAATGAATGTATCCAGTCAAATGATAACTTAACTTCTGACTTGATCGCCGGACATATGAGGGTAAGTTCAAGCCTGGCATTTTTATAGCTTAAATCTGATAGTTCGGCATTTTTAAAAGACAATGAAGTCGGAGTGATATTTATAAAACATTCATCCATGTTAATACCCCTTCATATATGAGACTGCTCTCGATAGACGACACATTAACCTTCTGCAAAAACGGTGCGAGTCTGTTTACGTACCATGTATAATCGATGGACATTACTGTGATTTGAAATTACCTTGTCCAGTCATCAACCATTTTTTTCAGGGGGAACATCTGCAATACATTCATTAATGCGAAATATAATTCCCCCTGTGGCACCCATATTCTAATCTTCTCATCCCCTAAAATGAAAAATTGCAATTGACGTTTGAAACCTAATGTTTTATCTTCAGGTAATTCAGCTTGTATTTTTTTATTGATATCATCAAGGTAGATGTGATGACAATACTCATCAAACATACTCATTACTTCCAGACCGTTTACAGATGTCCATCTTTGTTCACTTTCCCAATAAACAAGAACCGGTTTGCGGCAGGTATATCTGCCTAAAAAGCGCTGAATGTGTTCTTCCTGATTCTCGTAAAATATTGCCTCTGCATTCGAGATTTGCCGACGCATTCGCCAGCGGATTTTTTCTTCATAAAAAGACAATTTGTCGCATTTGGTATTACTCAAATTCATTGTCAACAACTCGCATGGTTTTAAATATAAAATTTAAAAAACCGCCAAACAAATGAAGTGAAATTTCATACTTCTTTGCCTTATAAACAATTACCGCATCTTTAATATTACCTGCATTTTGGTTATCTATAAGTTCAGCAATATCCATAACCTGCGATAAATGTTCCACTCCCGTAAACTCGAACCTTTTTCGTTCCCTTCCGGCTGTAAATTCATCAACATAAAGTTCTGCCGTCAATATAAAATTATACTCGGTGTGGTGACATTCCATTCTGGTTTCTACTAAAACACCATCATGCCAGATAATATTGTCTAAATTTTTCATACTATTAATCCAATCCATTACTTTCTGATAAAATTTCCTCTGGAAGTTTTTCATAGAAAGAGATTAAAGCCTGACCGACGCAATCAAGCTCTATTATTCGCTCATAATACGATCTCATTAAAATATCATGCTTACTCATTGCAATACGTCCTGTTTACCATGGGCAGAGTATGAATGTAACTTATGTAAAATAGTACCGCCCTTGCTATTTTTCAGAATTCATAAAGAAAAAACCCGGCGCTAAATGCTTACCGGGTTTTAGATTTATCAGGCAAATAGCAGGGTTAACCGCTAATCTGCTCCATCGCCTGCAAAATACGCTTATCCGAAATCGGATAAGGCGTACCCAGTCGTTGAGCGAAGTAGCTGACGCGCAGCTCTTCTATCATCCAGCGGATCTCTTTCACGTCTTCATCCTCACGACGTGCAGGCGGTAGTTTGTTGAACCATTGCTGCCACGCCTGCTGGACGTTTTCGACTTTCAGCATCTGAGCACGGTCACGATGCGGATCAACCGCCAGTTTTTCCAGTCGTTTTTCAATCGCCTGCAAATAACGCAGCGTGTCGCCCAGCCGTTTAAAACCGTTACCAGTGACAAAACCGCGATACACCAGCCCGCCCATCTGCGCTTTAATGTCAGAAAGCCCCAGCGCCATGGTCATATCCACCCGCCCTTTCAGACGTTTATTGATATTGAACACCGCAGTGAGGATTTGCTCGACCTGCTTCGCAATATCCACCACCGTGTCGTTCAGTTCAGCACGGACTTTTTCATGCAGCGCAGCAAAACCTTCTTCCGTCCAGACCGGGCCACCATTGGCATCGATCAGTTGATCCACACCGCAGGAGATACAGTCGTCGATCAGCTCCAGCACTTTGCCATACGGGTTAAAGTAAAGTCCCAGCTTGGCTTTGTTTGGTAACTTCTCATGCAAATACTTGATCGGCGATGGAATATTCAGCAGCAGTAGACGGCGAAGACCGTTCCACATTGCCTGTTTTTGCTCCAGCGGGTTATCAAACAGTTTGATCGCCACACTGTCGCGCTCATCCACCAACGCTGGCCACGCCTTCACTTTGTAGTTGCCACGCTTCTGTTCGTAGCTTTCCGGCAGTTGCCCAAAACTCCAGATATGTAAGCCGCTCTGCTCGATACCGTCATCCGCCACCGCAGACAGCGTTTCCTGCACTTTGCCTTTCAGCGCATCTTTCAGATCTTGTAGAGAGCGCCCTTCTTTTAGCTTCTTGTTTTTGTCATCCACCACGCGGAAGGTGATTTTCAGGTGATCAGGCACCTGATCCCAGTGCCAGTCTTCGCGGTCAACGGTAACGCCGGTCATCCGCCGTAACTCGCGCTCAAGGCTGTCGAGCAACGGTAACTCCAGCGGTGTGACGCGGCCTAAAAACGCTTCGGCGTAGTTTGGCGCGGGCACAAAATTACGGCGTACCGGTTTCGGCAACGATTTAATCAGTGCGATGATCAGTTCACGACGCAGGCCGGGGATTTGCCATTCAAACCCGCTCTCTTCTACCTGATTAAGCAGCGGCAGCGGAATATGCACGGTCACACCGTCCGCGTCCGCGCCGGGCTCAAACTGATAGCTCAAACGCAGCTTGAGATTGCCCTGATGCCAGAAGTTCGGATAATCCAGCTTGCTGATTTTTTCCGCCCCTTCTTTGATCAACATGCTCTTTTCAAAGTTGAGCAAATCAGGCGTTTCGCGGCTGACTTTTTTCCACCAGCTATCGAAGTGACGAGCGGAGATTACATCGTGGCTGATGCGCTGGTCGTAGAACTCAAACAGCGTTTCGTCATCAACCAGAATATCGCGGCGACGTGATTTGTGCTCCAGCTCTTCCACTTCGGCCCGTAGTTTCAGGTTTTCACGGAAGAATGCGTGACGCGTCTGCCAGTCACCTTCCACCAGCGCGTGGCGAATAAAGAGTTCACGACATAACGCCGGATCGATCTGGCTGTAGTTGACCTTGCGCGCGGCAACAATCGGCAAGCCATAAACAGTGACTTTTTCCGTTGCCATCACCGCGCCCTGCGCCCGTTCCCAGTGCGGTTCGCTGTAGGTGCGTTTAATCAAATGCTGAGCAACTGGCTCCACCCATTCTGGATCGATGCGTGCCGCAATGCGCCCCCACAGGCGGCTGGTTTCTACCAGTTCCGCCACCATTACCCATTTCGGCGGCTTTTTAAATAAGCCGGAACCGGGGAAAATGGAGAAACGCGCGTTACGTGCGCCGGTATATTCTTGTTTATCGGCATCTTTCATGCCGATATGGGAAAGCAAACCCGTCAGCAACGCAATGTGAATTTCGCGATATTCCGCCGGTTCGCTGTTAACCGGAATGCCAAGTTCTTTCACCACCTGGCGCAACTGGGTGTAGATATCCTGCCATTCGCGCACGCGCAGATAGTTGAGATAATCGGTACGACACAGGCGACGGAAGGCGTTGGAAGAAAGAGCCTTTTGCTGCTCGCCAAGATAATTCCACAGATTCACAAACGCGAGGAAGTCAGACTCTTTGTCGTGGAAGCGACGATGTTTTTCGTCCGATGCCTGCTGTTTGTCCATCGGTCGTTCGCGCGGATCCTGGATGGAGAGCGCGGACGTGATAATCATCGCCTCACGCACGCAGCCATGTTTTTGCGCTTCCAGCACCATACGCGCCAGACGAGGATCGACAGGCAACTGCGAGAGCTGGCGACCGAGCGGCGTCAGTTTATAGGCGCTGGCCTGTTCATCCGTGGTGATCGCGCCCAGCTCTTCGAGCAGACGCACGCCATCCTGGATATTACGTTTATCCGGTGCTTCGACAAATGGGAACGCGGCGATATCGCCCAACCCCAGCGCGGTCATCTGTAAAATAACCGAGGCCAGGTTGGTACGCAGAATCTCCGGATCGGTAAACTCCGGGCGCGAGAGGAAATCGTCTTCGGAATAGAGACGAATACAGATCCCTTCGGACACACGACCACAGCGGCCTTTACGCTGGTTGGCAGACGCCTGCGAAATGGGCTCAATCGGCAAACGCTGCACTTTGGTGCGATAGCTGTAGCGGCTGATACGCGCCGTACCTGGGTCGATAACGTATTTAATCCCCGGTACGGTCAGCGACGTTTCCGCGACGTTGGTCGCCAGCACAATGCGCCGTCCACTGTGCGACTGGAACACGCGGTTCTGTTCGCTGTTCGAAAGCCGCGCATAAAGCGGCAAGATTTCGGTATGGCGTAAGTTCAGCTTGTTCAGCGCATCGGCGGTATCGCGAATTTCCCGCTCACCGCTCATAAAGATCAGAATGTCGCCGGGACTTTCCTGGCTCAGTTCGTCTACGGCGTCAAAAATCGCCTGCAACTGATCGCGCTCGGTATCATCGGCTTCTTCAACAATCGGGCGATAGCGCACTTCCACCGGATAGGTCCGGCCGGAGACTTCGATAATCGGCGCATTATTAAAGTGGCGCGAAAAGCGTTCCGGGTCGATAGTCGCGGAAGTGATAATGATTTTTAGGTCAGGACGTCGCGGCAGCAACTCTTTCAAATAGCCGAGCAGAAAATCGATATTCAGGCTGCGTTCGTGCGCTTCGTCAATAATGATAGTGTCGTACTGCATCAGCAGGCGGTCTTGCTGGATCTCCGCCAGCAGGATACCGTCGGTCATCAGCTTGACCATCGTATTATCACTTACGTGATCGCTGAAACGCACTTTGTAACCGATGCAACCGCCCGGCTCAGTTTTCAGCTCTTCCGCAATACGGTTGGCCACCGTTCGTGCCGCCAGACGACGCGGCTGGGTATGACCGATCAGCCCTTTAATCCCGCGCCCCAGCTCCATACAGATTTTCGGTAGCTGAGTCGTTTTACCGGAACCGGTTTCCCCGGCGACGATCACCACCTGGTGATCACGAATCGCTTCGAGAATGTCCTGCTTTTTCTGACTAACCGGTAAATTGTCAGGATAAGTAATTTCCGGACGTGCCGCTTCACGTAGCAGGACTTTCCCTGCCGCCTGGTCAATCTCTTTCGCCATCTCCTGGAAAATGGCCTGTTGTGCATCAGGATTTTTAACCTTCTTCACGCCGTGCAGACGGCGAGAAAAACGCAGTCTGTCACGCAGCATCAGCGAATCCAGCCGCTGCTGCAAGGCCGTAAAGGTCAATTTTTGTTGTTCTGTCATAACGTTAGTGGGCAGTAGGCTGCCTGATTAATTTTCTTTTAAATGATAGATATAGAGTACCACATCGCGGCTTTCTATGCGTTGTTCAATAAATTCGAACATAGGCTTCGATTTATTGCGCTATCTCTGTGGCAGGATTGTGAATAAAGTGTCAACAAGCAACGGGGCATCGCCCATTCAAACATCTATAAGGAAACACCATGAGTAAGGTATTAGTTCTTAAATCCAGCATCCTGGCAGGGTACTCTCAGTCTAATCAGTTGTCCGATTATTTTGTTGAACAATGGCGCGAAAAGCACTCCGCTGATGAAATCACCGTGCGTGACCTGGCTGCAAATCCGATTCCGGTACTGGATGGCGAACTGGTTGGTGCACTGCGTCCGAGCGATGCGCCGCTGACTCCGCGTCAGCAGGAAGCTCTGGCGCTTTCCGATGAGCTGATTGCCGAGCTGAAATCCCACGACGTTATCGTTATTGCGGCACCGATGTATAACTTCAACATCTCGACTCAGTTGAAAAACTATTTTGACCTGGTTGCACGTGCAGGCGTTACTTTCCGCTATACCGAGAACGGTCCGGAAGGTCTGGTAACGGGTAAAAAAGCCATCGTTATTACCAGCCGCGGTGGGATCCACAAAGATGGACCAACGGACCTGGTGACGCCGTATCTGTCCACGTTCCTGGGCTTTATCGGCATTACTGATGTGAAATTTGTCTTCGCCGAAGGGATCGCATACGGTCCGGAAATGGCAGCGAAAGCGCAGTCTGACGCGAAAGCAGCCATCGACAGTATTGTTGCTGCATAACCGGACACGGTCTTGATGTGGACTGTAGATATTCAGTCCACATCTCAATCCACTTACCTGTTTTCCCATAATCTCAGCATCGCTTTGTGCTCGTCTGTCAGCACAATCTGCGGGCGTCTGGCTCGAATATAGCTAATCGCTTCATTAACGGTTTTACAGTGTCCGTAACATAACAACCATGCCGCCACCACCAGCGCACTGCGCGATAATCCCAACGCGCAATGGACCAGAACGCCGCCTTGCTCTTCGCGTAATGTTTCCAGCATTGCCACGGCCTGTCGGAGCTCCCCCTCTTCCGGAACCACCAGATCCAGCATCGGTACACAAAAATAGAGTTGATCTTTTGTGGCTCGTCCGCGAGGGAATTCAAAGGTGACGTCCAGAACCGCATTCTGTGCCGGAATATGTTGTGGAAACGCCCCTAAATAAACACCAGCAGTAATTTTGCTCACCGGCTCAAGGCGAAGACAAAACCAACGCATAGACAGCCACATCCCGATGCGCCAGGGCAATGTCAGCCAGTAAACGGCGGGCGGGAGTTTCCCCTGACTATCTTTACCTGTTGTTATCGCGCCAAGCCCACCGTACCCACGGCCAATAATGAGTAGCGATAATACTGGCCAACATAACCAGACTGACCACCAGAACTGAAGCATTATCATTAGCTCCATCAACACAATGCACGAGCACGCGCCTACGACATAGGGCAGTGCTATTTTGATTCGACGTTGATCAGGTTCCTGATAATTCCAACGACGGTCGACGGGCACCATCCAGTCAATTAACATACCTACCGCCAGCCCTGTGATGACATCAATAAAATGATGCTGCCAGGTCGTCAGCGTCGAAATGGCGATGAGTAAAAACCATCCGCCGCAGACTTTACGCCACCTCACAGCCAGATGCTGACGAAAGTGACGCCAAAGTAGCCAGCAGAGAATAATATGCAGCGAAGGAGACTGGTTATAAGGCAGATCAAACAGTTCAAGTTGCGAAAATAGCCATCCTGTCACCCCACTCACTTCAGGACGGATAAAACTAAACTTCAGCGGATAGAGAAAAAAACCGCAGCAGGCCATTACCGTTGCCAGAATAAGCCGGTGGACAAGTCGGCGCTGTTCGAATGTCGAGCTACAAACGAACAGCGAAAATCCATATAAAAGATCCAGACTCCAGTAAGGAACAATAGTCCAGGGAAGAAAAGGGATCGCCGTTTCCCAACCGAATACCTGACTGGGGATATCATGGTTGTTAAGATCCTGAGTCGCGGTGAACTGATTAAGAAACCCATAGGTGAAGAAGAAAAACGGGGCCAGCAACAATAACCAGCCAGCTCCTTGTAGCAATACGTTCCGGCGTTCAGTTATCACGACGCACCGCCATCGAAACCGTAAAAATGCCCCACTCATCAATCCGTTGTGTGCATTTATCAAATCCGGCATCATGCACAAGCGAATCCATCTCCGCTTGAGAACGCACGCGCATTACCCACGGTTTACCATCTTTATGACTGGTTAACACCCCGGCAATCAGCTCCAGTTGTGGGTGCCACGGCTGCCCGGTGTAGATGAGAATGCCACCCGGTTCGATGGCCTTGGCAAGACCTGCGAGTGAGTTTTTTACCTGCTCATTTTCTGGAAAAAGCTCATACAGGCCAGAGACAATCGCCAGCGTAGGCCGCGGAGTTAACGTGCTGAGTTCTGCCGGATTAAACGCATCGCCCTGTTCAAAACGCGCCCGACCAGACATTCCCCGTTGGGCAATCATCTCTTGCCCTTGTGCAACATTTACCTCACTGTAATCACGTAACAAAATATCGCTTACGGCAGGCTCGTTTACCAGCGCATCCAGTACATAGCGCCCATGCCCTGCGGCAATGTCAACCACGCGGACGGCTAAACCTTTGGCGTGGAGATGGGCAACGGCTTGTTTAATCAGCATTTGTAAATGGGTTTTGCGCTGGCGAATACCGCGCCAGCCAACACTGTTCAGGTAGATTTTGTCGATAAAGCGCCCGAATGCGTTACTGCCTTGCGGTTGATTTTGATAGACATAATCCAGCGAACTGCCTGAATCAAAGCCGGTACTCATTCCGAGATGCAGGCCCGCAGAGTGCGCCCCGAACAATTTCATCGCCTTTCGCATAAAGCGATACGCCAAATCAACCGGCGATAATGGCACGGGTCCACCTGAAAGGAGCCGCCAGCGATCCGCTGATGGTCCAGTGCGGTCTTCATGCTGATAATCAAATTTTTGCGACTTGTTAGCATATAAACGACTAATAAAGCTTTGCATTTTTTCAAATGCCTGCGCCCTGTTCTCTTCACCCAACGTGTCGTGATAAAAGCCTGGCAGCAGATGCAGCTCTTTCAGAGGGCTACGTAATCTCTGATAAAAATCAATCTGCGGTTGGCGATGCACCACATAGTCATCGCCTGATATCAGAAGTTGCGTGGGGAGTGTAATCGCCGCCGCATCGCTAACAATACGTTCAGACGTTTTATAGAGATCGAGCAAGATATTGACGGCAATCGCCCGTGTGATCAGCGGATCATTATTGAAACTCGCCACCCGTTGCCGATCGTGGGTCAGATAACGCCCTTTCACATAGGAATTAATAAAAAACAGACCACGCAGACGATGCCATAACGCCAGCCCAGGACGTGCCAGCGGCACATACAATTTAACCTTAAAGGCCGGAGATGCCAGCACCAGTCCACGAATAGCAGGCGCATAATCATGAACCCATGTGGCAACCAGCACTGCGCCAACGCTTTGCGCGATCACAACCACCTCTTCCAGTCCAACCTGGCTGTCGCTGGCAGCAAAACGGACAAATTCATCGACATCCCGCACTGAACGCGCAAGAGATGGGCTATAACCACGCGGCCCCGAACTTTTTCCATGCCCTCGGGCATCCCAGGCATAAAAAGCAGTATCTGGCATCGCCAGTTCATCAACGATATGTTGTAGACGACCAGAATGTTCATGACCGCGATGAAATAAGACGATGACCTTTTTCGCCCCGGGCTGTAAAGCGGGCCAGTGCCGATAAAACAACGCTGTATTATCACTGGTGATAAAAAAATGTTCCCCAGGGATGCGTGAATTTTCCATTTTCTCTATTTTCCTTCAGTAACAGCAGTAGCGAATAAAATAAAAAAATACCGGAGCGGTGAAAATTAATGAGTCAATCCTGTCAAGGAGTCCGCCATGTCCTGGTAATAGTTTTCCACTATCTTTAACACCAATATCTCGTTTGATGGCTGACATCACTACATCGCCGCAAAAACCACTAATACCAATTAACAAACCCGTTAATAATGCCTGTAATGTATTTACCGGTGTCAGTAACGGTCCAATAATCAGTGACACAATCATGGTAGTGATTACGCCCCCCACCAGACCTTCCAGCGTTTTTCCCGGGCTGACTTTGGGGACCACTTTTCTTCTGCCGCAGGATTTCCCCCATAAATACTGTGCAATATCGTTTGACTCGGTTAACGCCAAAAGAAATAACACCAGTAACGCCCCGCCCTGGATATTTGTGGTTGGCAACATTAATAACCAGGCGGCATGACTCAAGGCGAAAATGGTCATTATCCAGCCACAAAAAATGGCGCTCACGGTATGCAGAAAACCGGAGGTATCACCTACTAAAACTCGCCAGGTGGCTAATATCAGAAACCCAGCCAAAGGTATAAATAACAGAAACAGCTCAAAGCAATTAAAACCGATAAGCAAATAGTTAAGAGGAATAACCCAATATAACCAACGCGGAAAATGTACGGATATAAGCGTACAATATTCTTTCAATGCCAGAAAACTTATCAGCGCAAAAAACGTCAACGTCATCCAGCGTGGACCTGAAATCACCAGTGAAAAACAAATGACGATGCCCCACCAGGTACGAATACGTAATGTAACCTCACCCCCTTTTCTCTCCGGTAACCGCCATACCAGAAAACGGTTTATCAGCGTTGCTAAAATTAACAACGCGAAAAGTGTTGCCAGAGATTTTTCCAGCATTATCTTTCAGCACTCATAAAAAGCACACTCCGACAACGATTAATCGCAGTCCAGAGAAGCAGAATTGAAGCAATGCTCCATAAAAGATTATTCCATTGCATCCACTGTGGATAAATGGCAACGGCTAGCCCCCACAGACCAAATATTAACGCGCGATCGCTTTTGCCAAATGGACCGGCATAACTGCGAATACCGTTAATCGTCTGCGCGAGTAAACCGCAAAACTCAGTCAATATGGTGCAAAATAACATGAGTATTACGAGTGATGCGTTACTTTCCGGTAAAAATAAAAACGGTAAATAGAGCGCAATATCGGAAATAACATCGCCAGTTTCATTCAAAATCGCCCCCAGACGTGTTTTCTGATTGCACTCACGCGCCAACATGCCATCCAGCGCATTGAGCGCCATACGGATAAAAAGCACGATGGGCAATAGCAAAAAGAGGATGGGTTGTGCGACCAACATCAACAGCAATCCGGTAATAAGAGAAAGCGCCAGTGCAGCAAGAGTGATGTGATTCGCTGTAACATGGTGCTTATAAAGCCAAAACATCGTCGGTCTTAACAGCGACTGAAAGAGCGGTTTTATCTGGTAGAGCGTCATTATCAATCCTTGATAATTCTGTTTGCGCTATGGTGCATCAATTGCCCTGACAGAGATATCGCAACACGCCGCTTCATTAAAAATTCAGAATATATCAAGGTATTGGGGACTCACCGTCAGGAATGATTATCCCAAATAAATCAAGTGGTTAAAAATTATTACGCTGTTATTCAATACAACTCATCAAGTTTTCTCATCGCTTGTTCCCGTATTGCGCGCGTCTTACCGTTAAGCGCCAGCTGCCGAACTAAATCCAGTTCAGGGTTAACAAGCTCTAACGCCAGCAAAGGATCACGTTTCAGCCTCGCCTTTAATACATCAACTGGAAAACGGGGATTATTCATCGCCACAATCCACCACTCGGGATCAATTTCTGCCGCCAGTACTGCAGGCGGTGTGTGGCGGTTGCTAAGTGCGCCGAACTTGAAAAATGTGAGATTGCTTTTCGCCAGTGTACTCCACCATATACGATCCGGTTGTTTTGCCAGTACATCCAGTTGTGCTAACGCATCGGGGTCTAGTGCATAATAAACACGTAACGCTTCGTTAACCTGCGCACGGGAACTGTTTTCCTGCCTCAGAAAAAACTTCGCCCAAATATCATTGCGTGGCGTGTTTTGCTGTAATTCCTTGAGAACAACAGCGGGTAAATTATCCCAACTAATTAATGCACTCTCTAAAAAGTCCCAGTCTTCCAAACGTATCAGGGCGGTGGCATTTAATAGCATCTGGTCATCAACTTCACCGTGGCTAATCAGCTCAGACAAAATCATATCAGCGCTGGTTTCATATGCTGCAGAATCTGCTTTCGGATTATTTTTTCGATGCGATAAAGCGCGATGCCAAATTTTTTGTTTCATCGCCGTACTCAGATACTGATTTTTCGCCAGATTACTCCACCCCGCAGGATCGTTGAAACGTGTCAATAACCGTTGTAAAGCAGCGTCAGAGTGAATTACCTGCATATCCCCACAGCAAAAATAGGCAGGAAATTTTTTCTCCATCTTTTTAACAAAATTAAACTGTAAGTTATCTGGCAATGCTAAAAATAACACACGTATTAGATCATCGTCATTCTCGAATTTTTGGTGTAAATATACTGCTATTTTGTCACTCTCTTGTGGCGTCATCCGCAACAATTGACCATGGTGTTTCATCTCTGCCAGCTTTGACGCTAAGCTTGTGACAACATCGTTTGATGAATCGTTCGCCAACTGCATTGCCTGATTGTAGGTGAGTTGTCCTCCAGCACCGACCTGACGAATTGTGGGATCATCACTGCGGATATAGCCATCTATAATGGATTCGGGCAATAACCACGCATCTTTATAAAGCTCCTGAATGATCATATGCCAATCTCTTTTCGCCAGAGTCATGACGATATCCAGAGGGAGATTTTCACGTAGCGCAAGATTCAACGGACCGACACCATCAGGTAGATGACTCATTCGCGTCATTATTTCGACAGAGAGCGGTTCACGGTCGAGCAACCCCAGAACAACAGGCTGGTAACCCAATTGCTGATCGGTCAACTCCAGAATCTCATTGTCAGGCATATATCTCGCCATACTTGCAATCGTTTGTCCATCATTGCTATTAATAAGTTGTTTGCGTAGGTTAGCTGAAATTCCTTTAAGCCTTGGGAGAGTTCGCATTATGGCAAGATCAAATGTCGCAATATCTCGTCCTTCAAATGCAGCAACGTTGCCTTCATCCAGCATTTGCAATTCCTGCACTAACTCAGGAGAAGGCTTAGGGCGAAACGGCGCTTCTTTTTTCATCAGATTACAGACATTCCCTGCCATGCGAATATTGCTTCGCTTAAAAATTTCTTTCAGAGCATCTTCATCATTTATGAGACCCCAATAATATGCATCAGGATTTATTATCATCAGCGCTTTTTTGACATTTTCAGTGTCATTTTTGTCACTCGCACGGACCATGAATTCACTATTTGTCGAAGACGCAACAACAGGTGCAATTATGTCATTGATAAATATCCCACGCGCATTAATACTCCCCTTAATCGTAGACGAATTATCGTAATATGAGTCGATAAATACCAGTCCACTTGCATTTATCGAACCGGTAATTAACAGTGGTGAATCCGTAACTATATTCGTTGCCGTCACGTTACCGAGAATAACCCATGGATTAGAAAGAGAGAAAGTGGAAATATTACCTTTGACTGTCAAATTGCCAAGAACAATCAATTTTTGATTACTCTCTATATTACCTTCTACCACTAAATCGCCACGATGCACTTTCCAGTCCGATGCAGATAAACCGAAGGGGACAAGATTCACGCTACTGTTGATAGCTTGTTCAACTTGTTGTTTATCTTCAGCGGTAGCCGCAGAAAAAAATGGTTCAATATCAACTGCATTTGCAACACATCGAAGTTCCGCCTGTACTGGAAGACTCAGCATAAACAGGGGAAGTAAACCTATCCAGCTGCAAATCCTGGGCTTAAACATATGCACTCCATGCCATTAAAAAAGAAACAAAAGGGAAATGCATCTTTCCCTTTTGTATATTCGTTATTCTCGCGAAATACCATCCAACGTAGACAACACTTCCTCAGAAAGATGCAATTTTTCAGCAGCCATATTCTCCCGTAAATGCGCAACAGAAGACGTCCCTGGGATCAGCAAAATATTCGGTGAACGTTGTAACAGCCACGCCAGCGCCACCTGCATGGGTGTTGCACCCAGGCTCGCAGCAACATCCGACAGCGTAGAGGATTGCAGCGGTGTAAAGCCCCCGAGCGGGAAGAACGGCACGTAGGCAATGCCATCGTGGGCCAAAGCATCAATCATTGCATCATCAGCACGGTGCGCGATGTTGTATTCGTTTTGCACACAGACAATTTCGGCAATCTTGCGCGCCTCTGCAACCTGCGTCGGTGTGACGTTGCTCAGGCCAATATGCTTTACCAGGCCTTGTTGTTGCATCTCTGCCAGCACGGTCAGGCTGGCCTCAATCGATCCTTCCGCTGGGCCATGACCATCCCCCATCATAACACGCAGGTTAACCACATCCAGTACGTCCAGCCCGAGATTACGTAGATTATCGTGCACCGCTTTTTGCAACTCTGCCGGAGAAAAGGCGGGCAACCAGGAAGCGTCCTCTCCACGCCGCGCACCAATTTTAGTGACAATTGTCAGGTCGTCAGAGTAAGGATGTAGCGCTTCGCGGATAATCTGATTGGTGACGTGCGGACCATAAAAGTCGCTGGTATCAATGTGATTGACGCCCAATGCCAGCGCCTCACGCAGCACGGTTATAGCGACGTGGCGATCTCTTGGGGGGCCAAAAACCCCAGGACCTGCCAGTTGCATCGCGCCATAACCAAGACGGTTAACGGATTTTGTACCGAGAGTAAATGTATTGCTGCTCATCGCACCCTGCCCTGTAATAAAACGGATTAAGAAAAATCAGTATAGAAACGAAAAGAGATAAATAATGCGAAGGCGTAAACAAGATTACTGGATGAGTTGCTCTGTTATCCTGAAAGACACCAAAACAAAACGCGTCAAGTACCGCATCCGGCAATAAAAAAACCGCAACCTGTATCAGCGTTGCGGTTTAGGTATCACATGCTAAAAATTAGAACGTCCAGCATCAGGACGTTACTGTTTCGGTCGCAGATTCTCATCAAATACCAGGCGTTTCCTGCCAGGTTCAACTTCCCGCAATGGCTCGACTTGATGTAACGTCTGCTTACAGCGTGTCACTAGCACCTGGTACTCATGCGTACCCTGCTTTTTCCATGCCAACTCCTGCTCACTGAGTTCACGAATCGCTTTCGCCGGGCTGCCGACAATCAGGTAATTAGCTGGCATTTCTGCTTTGGCTTTCACAAATGCGGATGCGCCAACAATGCTGTTCTCGCCAATCACCGCACCGTCTATCACTACCGCGTTCATTCCCACTAATGCATTGCGGCGGATAATGCAGCCGTGAAGGATAGCGCTATGACCAATATGTCCATCTTCTTCCACGACAGTATCCTGCTCGGGAAAACCGTGCATAACGCAATTATCCTGAATGTTCGCGCCATCTTTCACCACGATACGACCAAAATCGCCACGCAGGCTGGCATTTGGCCCAACGTAAACGCCCTTGCCGAGAATAACATCGCCGATCAATACCGCTGTCGGATGGACAAAACTCTCTTCTGGCACAACCGGAGTCAGACCGTCTATCTGATAAATTGGCATAACGCCTCCTGTTCAATATTCAAGCCGCCAAAACGTTGAAAATACAGGCTTCCCAGCGCAGGCAGTTCACCGACCGAGGTTTCACCTTTTTCACTAACGAACGCTAAAGCAGCAGGCGCTACGCGCTGATAAAGTTTGCCGATAAAGGTTTGGTAGTCGCGCAATATATTCGTAACCGTCGTCTCGATTTTTGTGCAGATGCGATTCGCCATGCCGCAGATGATGAAAAACTGGCAGGCATTGGCTTTCATTGGGGATTTTCCGACCAGAGTCATTTTTCAACGGTATTTAAGCAACGCTTTGGGATGACGCCAGGTGAGTATCGTCGTAAATTCCGCTAACTAATTCGCGTTGCATGTACAGCAACGCGAATTAGTTAAAACAGATATTTGACTATGCATTTTTCAGGGCGAAAGGCAATTTGACAGGAATTTTTGAATATTCACCTTGTTTCCGGAAAATAGAATAATCGCCTTCTCCTGTAGCGTTATCCCGATATTGCGGTTTTGCTATTAAAATTTTCGCACCCATTTACCGTTTATCCCTTGTACATATTCCCCCGGTTTAGCCCGAGCTACGAGCTTTTGCCCGGCGAGTTTCGCGATATCATCTACCGAGACATTATTTTGCTTTGCCAGTTGTTGGTAACTCGCTTTACGTTCGGCATTAATGTCGTTTACTAATTTCTCTGTTTCAGCATCTGTTTTCAGCGCAACCAGATAACCATAAAATGTTTCCCCTACCCGCCCCTGAGTTCTGGCTTCATCCAGAGTCAATGCCATTACATTGCTGCTTACAAGCCCAACAAGAAACGCACAAAGAAGTAATGTTTTCTTCATCATCGCCTCAGAAAAGATCGCTACGAGTCTCAAGCAGCTCTTCGACATCTTTGTCTGCCTTGATGATGATCTCATGCTCAATTTTAACGTTCATATTGATAGTGATCGGTTCCTTAGGTGCAGCGACTTCAATGCGAGGCGTACAGCCAACCAGCATAAAAGATGACGTCAACGCAGCCAGTAAAATTTTCATTGTTTTTCCTCACACTCTTTTCCTTGCGGACAGTCATTTCCCGGCAGACGTGCGTTCTGCTCCAACCATGCCTGGAGATTATCGCCAAAGCGTAAACTGCGCCACAGCGTAAAAATATTCTCTTCATGATGGTAATTAAGGTTTACCGTACCGCTTTTGCCATCAACGCGACTGGTACCTGTAATGTTGGCCTGCATGGTTAATAAACCGAGATTATCTAAATTAATATTTGTCGATGAACGGCTAATTTCCATATAGCGCAACCAGTTAATTGCTGAACCCGCGGTCATATTGTCTTTCACTACCGCATCTGCGGTGTCTTTATCCAGTCGCAAGGTCATTGGTCCACTATTTGCCAGCCAGCCGTCTTTCACTATCCATTTTTCATTGTTTAGCCATAACGGCAATGCACCACTAAATGCCCCGGACATGGCGAATTGTTTCGGATTGACGGCGCTAACCAGTTCGCTGGATGAGAGATTATTCAGCCGCAACAGCGCCGGGTCATGTTGCGGCATGCGTAATTGTTTCATCAGCACGTTACCGCCTAACACATCGACGCTAACATCGGTCAACAACAATGGTTCTTCTTCAGTCCACGGATAACGCCCTTGCAAATCAGCCGTAATATTTTTCGCTGTCACCAGATTAATCACTTCGGCAATTCGCAACGTAACGGGGCCGCGAGTCCCCAGATGCCAGGCTCCATCGGCAAAACGGAAAGGCAGGACAAAATCGACACCGTTAACCTGATTATCTGGCATCCAGGCACTACCGCCTTTCAACACACCGTGCCCTCCCGCGCGGAATCCTTGTTCAGGCGCAGCAGAAAATGCAACCTGGGCATACAGTTCGCCATCGCGTAAGTTCATCTTCCAGTCGGGTGGCACCAGCGGCTGAAATACGGTCAGTGATTGTTTAGGCCACCAGGCGTTACCGCGCAGACGAATACCGTCCCAGCGACCATTTACCCGAACCGGGCCAATCTCACCAGCATGTAAATCGCCTTTAAAGAGGAAATACGTCGGATCGCGTCCATCGACGCTAAATTTTAAGGTTGATGGCGGTAACACACTGCCGCCAGTGAACAGCGTTTGCCCGGCGTCCAGTGACAGCGCGCCGCTAAAGGAGGGATGCTGTGCGTCACGTACCCAGACGACGGGCTTGTCGAGAATTAATCGCGGCTTTTCTACCGTCATCGTACCGTATTGTAACTGGTCGAAACCGGTGGAGAGATCGGTCAGCGTAATCGTGCTGTCATGCCACTCACCCTTTCCTGCGACATCCCAGGTGGCATTCATCGGTGTAAAACTGCCTTTTCCCCAGTAGCGCCACTGCCAGCGGCCAGCGTCAGGGAGAAAATCATTCGCCAGTCCATCCATATGCAGCACGAAATCGCCCAGTTCATTTTCATGCGCCTGCAAAATGGCCTGCAAACGTCCGTCAACACCACGTTGGGTGACTTTTACACCCGCTAAAGGCCAGCGGATTTCATCGATGTCCAGCGAATCGATGACTCTTCCCTTCGAACGTAATAACGCGCCTGGCTCAAAGGCCAGCGTTGGGTCAGTCAGACTTCCACTTAGCTGCGCAGGTAAACGGGCATATAAAATGAGGTCCGCCTGTTTCGCTTCACCGGTCAGTTGCATAGGCAGCTGGCTGTTATCCATGCTTAATTTTCCTGGGCCAAAATTTAGCACCGCGTTGCCTTTACCCGCTTGCCCCTGGGTCAGCACACTAAGTCGTCCGCTGACCAGAGCGTTCTCGAGCCCTGCCTGCCAGTTGTCGACTTTGACACCCAGTCGGCCACTCAAAGGAAAACCTGCATACGGCCAGCTCCAGCGACCATCGCTTACGGTCAATTGTTGACGAGTAATTTGCCACGGCAAATCGAGCAACGGATCGCCATTATCCCGTGCCAGCACAATCAATTGCCCGCTATTTTCCTGCCAGTCCAGCTCGGCATCCACCAGTGAAGGCTCCTGCGGTAAGTTTAACGTCGCAGTAGCATGACCACTTACCGGAAGTCCATCCGGCACGAGCGGCATAGTAAATTCCCCCACCAGTTTTACCGGCGGCTGATTTTCAAACGCGACGACATCCAGTTCGCTGACTGTAAGTTGTTGCCCTTTAAGCTGGCCTTGAAATTTAACTTTTTCGCCCTGATAACGCAGTTGCTGGATATCAGAGGTTAACGCGAGAGAGAGTTTTCCCTGCCACTCCTGCCAGGGAGAAAAAATCAGTTTATCGATATTGATCCAGGTGTTAGGCAACATGGCCTGCCACTGCGCGAGGGTTTTTGGAGCGGCAGGCGATTGCTCCGTCTGCGGCAATTTCGCCAGACAAGCAGAATCAAGTTCTACCGTGCCGACGTTCAATAACCAGCGGCTCGGATGTGAAAGGCTGGCGTTGGTGATATGCGCAAGCTGACAATCTCCCACCAGATAACGGAGATCGGGAATGATTAAACCTTTACGCGTAATGCGTGGGCTTTCATCTAATGCAATACGTGTCCCGAGCGGTAGCCAGATGCCCGCCAGCGTGGGAACCCACAAGCCGAGCGTCATCAGCAGCGTCAACGGCACAAGAATAATCAGTAATAACAGCGCGAGAACGGCTTTATATTTACCCAGCATGGGTAGTTAATATCCTGATTTAGCGAAAAATTAAGCATTCAATACGGGTATTGTGGCATGTTTAACCGTTCAGTTGAAGGTTGCGCCTACACTAAGCATAGTTGTTGATGAATTTTTCAATATCGCCATAGCTTTCAATTATATTTGAAATTTTGTAAAATATTTTTAGTAGCTTAAATGTGATTCAACATCACTGGAGAAAGTCTTATGAAACTCGCCGTTTATAGCACAAAACAGTACGACAAGAAGTACCTGCAACAGGTGAACGAGTCCTTTGGCTTTGAGCTGGAATTTTTTGACTTTCTGCTGACGGAAAAAACCGCTAAAACTGCCAATGGCTGCGAAGCGGTATGTATTTTCGTAAACGATGACGGCAGCCGCCCGGTGCTGGAAGAGCTGAAAAAGCACGGCGTTAAATATATCGCCCTGCGCTGTGCCGGTTTCAATAACGTCGACCTTGACGCGGCAAAAGAACTGGGGCTGAAAGTAGTCCGTGTTCCAGCCTATGATCCAGAAGCCGTTGCTGAACACGCCATCGGTATGATGATGACGCTGAACCGCCGTATTCACCGCGCGTATCAGCGTACCCGTGACGCTAACTTCTCTCTGGAAGGTCTGACCGGCTTTACTATGTATGGCAAAACGGCAGGCGTTATCGGTACCGGTAAAATCGGTGTGGCGATGCTGCGCATTCTGAAAGGTTTTGGTATGCGTCTGCTGGCGTTCGATCCGTATCCAAGTGCGGCGGCACTGGAACTCGGTGTGGAGTATGTCGATCTGCCAACCCTGTTCTCTGAATCAGACGTTATCTCTCTGCACTGCCCGCTGACACCGGAAAACTACCATCTGTTGAACGAAGCCGCCTTCGATCAGATGAAAAATGGCGTGATGATCGTCAATACCAGTCGCGGTGCATTGATTGATTCTCAGGCGGCAATTGAAGCGCTGAAAAATCAGAAAATTGGTTCGTTGGGTATGGACGTGTATGAGAACGAACGCGATCTGTTCTTTGAAGACAAATCCAACGACGTGATCCAGGATGACGTATTCCGTCGTCTGTCTGCCTGCCACAACGTGCTGTTTACCGGGCACCAGGCATTCCTGACAGCAGAAGCACTGACCAGTATTTCTCAGACTACGCTGCAAAACTTAAGCAATCTGGAAAAAGGCGAAACCTGCCCGAACGAACTGGTTTAATCTTGCCGCTCCCCTGCATTCCAGGGGAGCTGATTCAGATAATCCCCAATGACCTTTCATCCTCTATTCTTAAAATAGTCCTGAGTCAGAAACTATAATTGAGAACCACAATGAAGAAAGTAGCCGCGTTTGTTGCGCTAAGCCTGCTGATGGCGGGATGTGTAAGTAATGACAAAATTGCTGTAACCCCAGAACAGCTACAGCATCATCGCTTTGTGCTGGAAAGCGTAAACGGTAAGCCCGTGACCAGCGATAAAAATCCGCCAGAAATCAGCTTTGGTGAAAAGATGATGATTTCCGGCAGCATGTGTAACCGCTTTAGCGGTGAAGGCAAACTGTCTAATGGTGAACTGACAGCCAAAGGGCTGGCAATGACCCGTATGATGTGCGCTAACCCGCAGCTTAATGAACTCGATAACACCATTAGCGAAATGCTGAAAGAAGGTGCACAAGTGGATCTGACCGCGAACCAGTTAACGCTGGCGACCGCGAAACAGACATTAACTTATAAGCTGGCGGATTTAATGAATTAATAGCTGCCACAGCTCCCGGCGGCAAGTGACTGTTCGCTACAGCGTTTGCCGTTGGGTAATGCACACATCCCAATCGCCGTACCATCCAGTTGACGGGCAACAGAAAGCGAACCGCCGATCATTGCACAATTTGCTTCTCCACTACTGGACATCGACGCTTTTAAACCTGGCGCTACGTGCGCCGCAGTCGCCTGCTGAACAGGTTCACTACTACACGCCGACAACAATAAAGCGGCACCCCCTACCCAAAACGCTGCTCGCATCTTTTCTTCCTCTGATCTTCAAGCCAAACGACACCGCCATAAATAATAGGCAGCACAGAGGGCGACGTCGAGAGCTGTCCTGCGCGTTGCCCCGCATTTTTACTTTTTTATGGCTATTTTTTTGCCCTCTGTTTGATCAAAACATTCATTACGCTGATGTGGGGGACACAAAAGCGAAAATGCAGAAGAAAGCCATTTGCTAAAATTGAAAGATAACTACTGGGCGCGCAGCAATTTCGTGCGCCCCTCATTTGCGCAATGTAAGGGTGTCATATGATTACTATTGACGGTAATGGCGCGGTTGCTTCGGTGGCGTTTCGCACCAGTGAAGTTATCGCCATCTACCCTATTACCCCCAGTTCCACGATGGCAGAACAGGCTGATGCCTGGGCCGGAAACGGCTTGAAGAACGTTTGGGGAGACACACCACGCGTGGTTGAAATGCAGTCGGAAGCGGGTGCTATCGCTACCGTGCATGGCGCTTTGCAGACGGGTGCCCTTTCAACATCGTTTACGTCATCGCAGGGTTTGCTGCTGATGATCCCGACGCTGTACAAACTGGCAGGCGAACTGACGCCATTTGTCCTGCATGTAGCGGCACGTACCGTTGCCACACATGCACTCTCTATTTTTGGCGATCATTCCGACGTTATGGCGGTGCGCCAGACGGGTTGCGCGATGTTGTGTGCGGCTAACGTCCAGGAAGCGCAAGACTTTGCTCTCATTTCGCACATCGCAACGCTGAAGAGCCGCGTGCCATTTATTCATTTCTTTGATGGTTTCCGCACGTCCCACGAAATCAATAAAATTGTCCCGCTGGCCGATGACACTATTCTTGATCTCATGCCGCAGGCCGAAATTGATGCTCATCGCGCCCGGGCGCTCAACCCGGAACATCCGGTGATCCGCGGTACGTCCGCCAATCCTGACACTTATTTCCAGTCTCGCGAAGCCACCAACCCCTGGTACAACGCGGTCTATGACCATGTTGAACAGGCGATGAATGATTTCGCTGCCGCGACAGGTCGTCAGTATCAGCCGTTTGAATATTACGGGCATCCGCAAGCGGAACGGGTGATTATCCTGATGGGCTCAGCCATTGGCACCTGTGAAGAAGTGGTTGATGAGTTGCTAACCCGTGGCGAAAAAGTCGGCGTGCTGAAAGTTCGCCTGTACCGTCCCTTCTCCGCCAAACACTTGCTACAAGCTCTGCCGGGATCCGTACGCAGCGTGGCGGTACTGGACAGAACCAAAGAACCCGGTGCCCAGGCAGAACCGCTCTATCTGGATGTGATGACCGCACTGGCAGAAGCCTTTAATAATGGCGAGCGCGAAACCCTGCCCCGTGTCATTGGTGGGCGCTATGGTCTTTCATCCAAAGAATTTGGCCCGGACTGTGTACTGGCGGTATTTGCCGAGCTCAACGCGGCTAAACCGAAAGCGCGCTTTACGGTTGGTATTTACGATGATGTGACCAATCTGTCACTGCCGTTGCCGGAAAACACCCTGCCAAACTCGGCGAAACTTGAAGCCTTGTTTTATGGCCTTGGTAGTGATGGCAGCGTTTCCGCGACCAAAAACAATATCAAGATTATCGGTAATTCCACGCCGTGGTACGCACAGGGCTATTTTGTTTACGACTCCAAAAAGGCGGGCGGCCTGACGGTTTCTCACCTTCGCGTGAGCGAGCAGCCGATTCGTTCCGCTTATCTCATTTCCCAGGCTGATTTTGTTGGCTGCCACCAGTTGCAGTTTATCGATAAATATCAGATGGCTGAGCGTTTAAAACCTGGCGGCATTTTCCTGCTCAACACGCCTTACAGCGCAGATGAAGTGTGGCCGCGCTTGCCGCAGGAAGTTCAGGCCGTGTTAAACCAGAAAAAAGCGCGCTTCTATGTGATTAACGCGGCGAAAATCGCCCGCGAATGTGGCCTGGCGGCCCGTATTAATACCGTCATGCAGATGGCTTTTTTCCATCTTACGCAAATTCTGCCTGGCGATAGCGCCCTCGCAGAATTGCAAGGTGCGATTGCCAAAAGTTACAGTAGCAAAGGTCAGGATCTGGTGGAGCGCAACTGGCAGGCTCTGGCGCTGGCGCGTGAATCCGTAGAAGAAGTTCCGTTGCAGCCGGTTAATCCGCACAGCGCCAATCGACCGCCTGTGGTTTCCGATGCCGCTCCTGATTTCGTGAAAACCGTTACCGCGGCGATGCTCGCCGGGCTTGGTGATGCCCTCCCCGTTTCGGCGCTGCCGCCAGACGGCACCTGGCCGATGGGCACCACGCGCTGGGAAAAACGCAATATCGCCGAAGAGATCCCCATCTGGAAAGAGGAACTCTGTACCCAATGTAACCACTGCGTCGCCGCTTGCCCACACTCAGCTATTCGCGCAAAAGTGGTGCCGCCTGAAGCGATGGAAAACGCCCCTGCCAGCCTGCATTCGCTGGATGTGAAATCGCGTGATATGCGCGGGCAGAAATATGTCTTGCAGGTGGCTCCGGAAGATTGCACCGGTTGTAACCTGTGCGTCGAAGTTTGCCCGGCGAAAGACCGTCAGAATCCAGAGATTAAAGCCATCAATATGATGTCGCGGCTGGAACATGTCGAAGAAGAGAAAATCAATTACGATTTCTTCCTCAACCTGCCAGAAATCGACCGTAGCAAACTGGAACGTATTGATATTCGTACATCGCAGCTGATTACACCGCTGTTTGAATATTCCGGTGCTTGCTCCGGTTGTGGCGAGACGCCATATATTAAATTGCTGACTCAGCTCTATGGCGACCGGATGTTGATCGCTAACGCCACCGGCTGTTCTTCAATTTATGGCGGTAACCTGCCCTCTACACCGTATACCACCGATACCAACGGTCGCGGGCCGGCATGGGCGAACTCTCTATTTGAAGATAATGCCGAATTTGGCCTTGGTTTCCGCCTGACGGTCGATCAACACCGTGTCCGCGTGCTGCGTCTGCTGGATCAATTTGCCGATAAAATCCCGGCGGAATTACTGACTGCGTTGAAATCAGACGCCACGCCAGAGGTTCGTCGAGAACAGGTCGCAGCTTTACGCCAGCAACTCAACGATGTTGCCGAAGCACATGAACTGCTACGTGACGCAGATGCACTGGTGGAAAAATCAATCTGGCTGATTGGTGGCGACGGCTGGGCTTACGATATCGGCTTTGGCGGTCTGGATCATGTATTGAGTTTGACGGAAAACGTCAACATTCTGGTGCTGGATACGCAATGCTATTCCAATACCGGTGGTCAGGCGTCAAAAGCGACACCGCTGGGTGCAGTAACTAAGTTTGGCGAGCACGGCAAACGTAAAGCGCGTAAAGATCTTGGCGTCAGTATGATGATGTACGGCCATGTTTATGTGGCGCAGATTTCTCTCGGCGCGCAGCTGAACCAGACGGTGAAAGCAATTCAGGAAGCGGAAGCGTATCCGGGACCATCGCTGATCATCGCTTATAGCCCGTGTGAAGAGCATGGTTACGATCTGGCTCTCAGCCACGACCAGATGCGCCAACTCACTGCTACCGGCTTCTGGCCGCTATATCGCTTCGATCCTCGTCGTGCCGATGAAGGCAAACTGCCGCTGGCGCTGGATTCACGCCCGCCGTCAGAAGCACTGGAAGAAACGTTACTTCATGAGCAACGTTTCCGTCGTCTGAATTCGCAGCAGCCAGAAGTGGCAGAACAGTTATGGAAAGATGCTGCAGCTGATTTGCAAAAACGCTATGACTTCCTGGCACAAATGGCCGGAAAAGCGGAAAAAAGCAACACCGATTAAATGCACTGGATAAGGATTATCCAATTCTAAAAAAAAGCCCGGACGACTGTTCGGGCTTGTCTCATTATTTGTTGGATAAACAGTAACAAGGGTCCAACAGAAAATAATCTTTGTGACAATAAAGGCATATAACCCGCGAAGAATAACGCATCACTATTTAAATGTATAATTTTTATTTTGTATATGTCGCCAATAATATATTCACCAAACTTATCATCATTTCCGTAGAATTATTTGATTAAGGTTTTACTTAAGGCGTAACAAATGATATTTATCGGCTAACGGAACTTCTCCTTTAGGATGTTTTCACTCCCCAAAATGGGGATGAAAAGGCAAATAAAATAACTAAAGGATTTATTCAATGAAAAGCAAAGTACTGGCATTTTTAATTCCTACCCTGCTCGCCGCAGGTGCTGCACATGCAGCCGAAGTTTATAATAAAGACGGCAACAAATTAGATCTGTATGGCAAAGTTGATGGACTACATTATTTTTCTGATAATTCAGCGAAAGATGGCGACCAGAGCTATGCGCGTCTGGGTTTTAAAGGCGAAACCCAAATTAACGATCAACTTACTGGCTACGGTCAATGGGAATACAATATTCAGGCAAACAACACTGAATCTTCAAAAAACCAGTCATGGACCCGTCTGGCATTTGCCGGATTGAAATTTGCAGATTACGGTTCTTTCGATTACGGACGTAATTATGGCGTAATGTACGACATCGAAGGCTGGACCGATATGCTGCCTGAATTTGGCGGTGACTCTTATACCAATGCAGACAACTTTATGACTGGTCGTGCCAATGGCGTCGCGACTTATCGTAATACTGATTTCTTCGGTCTGGTAAATGGTCTGAACTTCGCGGTGCAGTATCAAGGTAACAACGAAGGTGCCAGTAATGGTCAGGAAGGCACCAACAACGGACGTGATGTTCGCCATGAAAACGGTGACGGCTGGGGTCTTTCCACAACATATGATTTAGGCATGGGCTTTAGCGCTGGTGCGGCATACACCTCTTCTGACCGCACCAATGACCAGGTTAACCATACTGCGGCGGGTGGTGATAAAGCAGACGCGTGGACTGCTGGGCTAAAATACGATGCTAACAATATTTACCTGGCAACCATGTATTCAGAAACGCGTAATATGACCCCGTTTGGCGACAGCGATTATGCTGTTGCTAACAAAACCCAGAACTTTGAAGTTACTGCACAGTACCAGTTTGATTTTGGTCTGCGTCCGGCAGTCTCTTTCCTGATGTCTAAAGGCCGTGACCTGCACGCTGCCGGTGGTGCAGACAACCCGGCAGGTGTTGATGATAAAGATCTGGTTAAATACGCCGATGTTGGCGCGACTTACTATTTCAATAAAAACATGTCCACCTATGTTGACTATAAAATCAACCTGTTGGATGAAGATGACAGCTTCTACGCTGCCAACGGCATCTCTACCGATGATATTGTCGCTTTAGGTCTGGTTTATCAGTTCTAAATCCTCCTGCCCGCTGTTATGGCGGGCTTTTTCTGCTTATTCTTCCTCCTTTGATCTAAATTAAAAATGTGAACTCCGTCATTACACAAAAAGTGTCATCTGGCGTTACACTTTATGCGGATACTAAAACAGGAGGTTTTATGAACAGAACGATTCTTGTCCCTATCGATATTTCCGATTCAGAATTAACTCAACGCGTGATTAGCCACGTTGAGGCAGAGGCAAAGATTGATGATGCAGAGGTTCATTTCCTGACGGTAATACCTTCACTGCCCTACTATGCCTCTCTGGGTTTAGCGTATTCCGCAGAATTACCGGCAATGGATGACCTGAAAGCGGAAGCCAAATCGCAACTGGAAGAGATCATTAAAAAATTTAAACTGCCAACCGACAGAGTGCATGTCCATGTTGAGGAAGGCTCGCCCAAAGACCGCATTCTGGAATTGGCGAAGAAGATCCCCGCTCATATGATCATCATTGCTTCCCATCGACCGGATATCACCACTTATCTGCTCGGTTCTAACGCCGCAGCTGTCGTGCGTCACGCAGAGTGCTCCGTACTGGTTGTGCGCTGACACTAACGCCCGCACATTGCTGCGGGCTTTTTGATTCATTTCGCAAATGTGCTGACATTTTCCCCTCTAATCCGTACCATACACGCCACAGTTTTTATATCAGATTTCTTATGCTGGGCGTTCCGGCATGACGCATACTCTTCTGATGCCATATAACGAATTGAGTCGCTTTTAAATGTCGCAAAATCAAGAAATTAGTAAGAAAGAACAATACAACCTGAACAAGTAAGGGCAAAAATCACAACTATCTGACGCATAAGTATTTTATTTATTTTTCAATAAATTAAGACACATCAACAACTACAACAAACCACAATAACCAACATTTTTGTTGCCCCATTTTTGCACCTTTTACGGCATTTGCCCCATTTTTGCCCTCAGTATTCAAGCTAAATTAAGGCCGTTTGCACATATTTTTATTCTTAAATTTATGTAAATGGGTTGTAACAAATATGTTTGTTTGGTTACTATGCAAAATAGGCTTAGTAATTGCTCAAACAATACAACAGCCAAAACTTTGTTCGAATCCTATATATTCTACCTTACCGGAGATAACTCATGACTAGCCGCCGCATTGCCTATGCTTATTTCGATCCTGTATGGGATAAAAGCATACACAGTACAGCACAGTTAGTTCGTACAAGTGTTGGACCATTAGAATATCAAGAAGAAATGAAAGATCATCTCATTTGTCCCCAATGTTATGAGCCACTTAATCGTATACCATCAGAGTCAAGTATAACGATTATGACTGACGGGCGAGAAGCTCTCTTCCGCCACTACCCAAATCCAAATGCTCCTTTTTGTTTGTTGAGAAGCGGAGCTATTATCGGGAAACGCTATTCTAGTGAAGAAGAAGCCCAAAAAGCTGTTAGCGACAATGATGTCATTATCATATCCGGATTCATGCAGGAACGACCAGAACTTGTATATCGTGATAATACAGATTCTTCCGCCACTCGAACGGAAATGTACTTTGAAAGTAAAAATGGGGTATTTGTTGAAATTCCCATCTCTCGTCATCAAGGTGAAACATTCAATCTGCCCAGTAAGATAACAAGCGTGCAAGCTCTATGTACTAACTTTCAAGAAAACTACTATAAAGAGATATTTATCACCACTGGCACTAGTCTCGCTCGCAGTTATATTTTTTGCGATGCATTAAAAAGTATTTCTGATATCCGCTCTGAACAAGAAGAACCGGGGTTTTATTTTGGTGAAATAAGTTCAATAGAACAACATACTAATCATTCAACCGTATGGTTAAAATTAAAAGGTTCTTGTTATTATCCTGATTTCAGAGTGCGAATAGAAAATAACACTGCAATTTCTCGTGGTATAACGGACGAAAATGCAAAAAATAGAATTATTATTTTTTACGCTCCAATATCATCTGTCGGCATGGGATACTGGACACATATTTTGAAATGGGGGGAAGTAGGTTTACTGGCTGAAAAACACAAAGATTTTTTACTTGACGATTATAACAAGAAACACACTAGTAACTGTTGAAATCATTAAAATATAATTTTCTTGGGCTAATGGCACACAATTCTTCGTTGCGAATGTGTAACAAAAGCCCAAAATCACCCGTAAATTACTAGTTAATTGCCAGCTTTCTGATTGAGCTCAGATCCTTCAGTGTATTTAACGCTTCTTTCATCTCTCGCTGACGGCGATAAATTTCATCATTGCGATCAACCTGCGCCTGAACCATTGCAGTAAGTAGCTCATCCAGTTGTTGCATTGACAACTTTACCTGCTGATTTTCCGCATCGCCCCACGTCATGACGTCCCGTGCTGTGTCGGATTTCGATGCCATCGCCACCGGATAAAGACGGGCCATAGAATCCGGCCCCCCGTTCCAGCTATGACCGTTCCATTCAAAAATGAATGGCTGCGCCTCCTGCTCTGTACGCCATGCTTCAATTTCCCGGCGTTTGGCTGCTTTTGCTGCTTCCAGCATCTCTGGCGTGACGGTGAACGGCGTTATTTCTCCCCATCTCCCGCTTTGCAGCTCCTGCCAGACTCGCTGCCCTGTCTCTGCTGTATCCGTGGCAGTTGCCGTATACGGAACCGGTTCATCCATGCCATCAAACAACACCCCGCAGTCAATCGCGCCATTTTCAAGATAACGCGCATTTTCGATGCGTTTTATTTCCATAAAACACCTACGCAATACGTATGAACAAACCAATCATGACACTGGCTGACCCGGCAGACCCGAGCCCATCACCTGACAGTGCCCGATATGACCCCGGCATACCACCACCAGAACCCCGCACATATACGGAAACGCTGCCGTTATATCCAACCCCGCTACCGGTCGTGCCGTGACACATAAATTCAACCGCGCTCAGGCGTGACCCCGGATAGCTGTAACCGCGTTTTATCCGGCGGTCGGTGTCTGCGTCTCCCTTACCGTTATAAGCCGCCAGTACAAGACTGCCTGCACCGTACCAGCCGTCCGTGGTACCGGGAGCAATACCGGACAGAAGAGAGATAATGTCCTGTGAGGTAATCTTCAGATTTTCCCAGCCAGTCAGATAACCATTACCTGTTGTCCAGTAGCGGTTGTAATAAACATCGCCATTAATACCGTAGAAAATAATGGCCTTTGCTGTATATCGCGGCTCCGGTGGATTATTGCGTGCCTCAACCCACCGGATGCGGACCATCCCGTTAAACAACACACCTCCGGATATGATTTTACTGTCACCCTCAACAAAATATTCACCCGGCGTCGCATTCCTTACCCAGGACAGAAAATCATCCTCTGTGTTAAAACGGATACGCTCTGCGGGCAAAAAAATATGCCCAAAACCAAATGCGCCAGGTGTCGCCAGACGCCCTTCAGTCCGGTCACGAATGTCGCTCTGTGGCGTCATTGTGGCAGCGCTTTTCAGTCCAAGATTAGCACGGGATTCCTGCTGAGCCTCTTCACCTTCATCAGCCAGCTCTGATAAACGATTCGCCGTTTTCAGTGTCGCAGATAACGCAGTATCAATATCTGCTCTGGCCTGCTCTGCACCGGATGCGGCCTTTTTCGCGGCTTCAGCATCCTGCCTGACCTCCGCGGCGGTATCCTCAACCCGTGAGGCCAGATTTTCGGCCTGTTGTTTACCCTCCGCAACCGCGTCGGCGTTCTGCTGAACACCTTCCGCCAGTTTTTTTACCTCTTCTTTTGCACGGGCGGCAGCGTCTGCATGTTGCCCTGCCTGTCGTTCGCTTTCTGTTGCAGTTTCCGCGCTCTGCTGCGCCTGCGCCACCATTTCCTCAAAACGTTTCACCACGTCGGGTTTGAGGTCACCTTCATCGATGGCTGTCAGAAAATCATTCAGCGTGCCGGGCTTTGAGTCATCGTATACAGCAATATCGCCAACACAGTACTCGTCGCGCCAGTCCTGTTTCAGATATACGCAATATTTTCCGGTCTGCGCCTTAAAAGAGTACTCGCCACAGTTTCCTGTCACCACGTCGGCAACTGTGCGCATCACCACCTCTGAGGTGTTTACCCGGGATTTCAGAATAATGTGGCATCCGGACATGGGGATGCCTGCGCCATCAATCAGCGCACCTGATATCACTACAGACATAGTTTTTCTCGCGATAAATTAAATCAGGAAGAGGCTTCCGGAGAGACGGGCCATTCAATGGCGTTATATGAGGTTTTATCAGCGATGGTGCTGAAATCCATCGCCTGCAGCGATTTCGCGTAAATGCGGTACGCTTTCAGCTTCTCCCTGTCTTCATCACTGATTAATCCCAGCAGCAGGTCTTTTTCCCATTCGCTGGTCATGATGCTGACCCGTTGTAACAGGGCATCGCGCTCATCTTCCGCTTTAAGTTTGTAGTCGAAGACAAATTTATCGTCGCGGTAAAACCAGTAACCAGGCACGGTAATACGGCGGTTAGCGGTAATATCAGGAACTTCAATAACACTGGCGTTACGGGGTTCAATGCCTGTCACATCCTTACCGACCCACACCACGCGCCCGTCTCCGGTGTAAACCATTTTTATGGTGTCACTGGCAAAATTTTTCAGCTCTTCATACCAGTTTTTGTCATCTTCCGAAAAAAGCCAGGTGATACCATGTTGTTTTGTCATCTGATATTGTTCTGCGGTTTTCGGATTGCCTGCAGTAATATTTTTTAAATGCAACATTGTTAAACACTCGCCACGTTATACCAGGTGCCGTTAATCAGTTTCTGAAGCGGTCGGTAATACACGCCGTTGACGTTATCCGCTGAATTTTTACCAGTATCCGATATCGATATCCCTGACAATCCGTGTCCCGCAGGAGCGTGATATGTCCAGGAGATTACATTGCTGCCAGGGTTGTAATACATTTCGGAACCATAGCGCACATCCTGCACTCCCTCTGTTCGCTGCTTATACCTTGCATCAAAGTTTCCGTAGTCTGACGGTGTTACCCTACCAGAAATGTTCATGGACCTGTTGCTTTGTAGCGTCCCGTTCTGAAAACGGAATATATGCTGGCCATTGGCATAAATATCCAGCAGGCCGTCGCCATTCTGCTTTATACCCGTATCGTTATCCCCGAAAGCAATTGAGTTTCCGCCCAGCGCGTTCTGAACGCCGATACCCAGCGCACCATTGACCTGCGAACCACCGCCAACAGACACTTTATGCGACATGGATATTTCGCCCGTCCGCAGATTAATAGTGAACGGGCGAAGTGGACCAATATCGCCGTTTTCGCCCTGATTTTCCCTGGTAGGAATGAGATGCAGGCACTCTTCCGAACGACGAAAAATCAGACCAAAGGCTTCGTTGAAAATCCTCAGCGCATTAACACCACGGATTTTCAGCTCCCCGGTCATCAAATCACCAGATTTTTTTACATATCGCAGATCAAAATCTGAATAGATATTGCCGGGGTTTATCACACTGAAATAGCTTTTCTCGCTATCAAGAAGGCAAATCAAAGGAATACCCTTAATGATATCATTCGCTACCAGCTCGGACTTGTTCCCCTTATAAAGTGGGAACGAACCAAGAACCTTTCCGCCTAGTGTTAATTGAAGCGTCGCGGCGTTGGTATTGTTCTGAACGGGGAAAACGATAATCGGAGTTCGTAGCGTCCAATCTGTACCTCCATTAACAAAAAACGTCGAGGGAACTTCCAGCGTCAGTGCGTTTGCAGTGCCGCCAGCAACACCCGCAATATAATGACCGCTCTGAAGCTGCGCTATCTGTACGAAATAGTTTTCCGAACCACGCGTGGCAAAGTTAGCCACAACATCATTAAGGGACCAACCTTTCGCGGTTGTTCCTTCCTGCCCACGAATGACTTTCAACACATCACCGCTTACCGATACCAAATGACAAATCTCAAATGCAGACTCTTTATTATCGGTAAGCGTAATTTTTGCATAGACGCGTTGCCCGTTCGATTTATTTTCAAAATCGGCAGAAAGCAATTTTGCAAATTTAGCTCCCGTGCCCGGCATCACCGGAATATCAGTCTGAATCGTCGTAATATCACCAGCCAGTGCTGAAACAACGTTATTTCCGAATCCAAGAATCATTTTTGAATCACCGTTGTTGCATAGGAATAAATAAAAGGGAGTTTTACATATTTCTGGTCAATGGCATCTTTCAGAAAATAGCCTATACCATCACCATATTCTGGTATCTGAATAGAAAAAACACTGTCCGATACAGTCACGCTCACATCAAAAGTGTGCTGCAACGGCGGGTCTATTCCGTTTTTCCCATGAATGAACCGTGCCACACGGCGCTTTAACCAGTCAATGCAGAAATGCGAACCGTCAGCCTTATAAAAATTCCAAGTTAATATTCGCTTGAAATAATCATCCGGAACATACGATGCCTGCCCCGGAACATAATTCCGCATTGCCGCATAAGGGATTGTATTGTATTCAATGGTATCGTATGCGCCGCGTGCAATAGCCTCCTCGGAAACCTGTAGTAAAGGCCTTTCAACGCCATAAATCCCGAGAGCAATCCAGTCCAGCAATTGCCCGGTTATTGATTCCGATGTCCAGCATGGCAATGCCAGATTGTTGAGTGAATCGAGGTATTCCTGAGCAATTTCATTGTATGCATCAAAGAACGCAACAACATTCGGATCATCTCTGTACTGCACAAACGGATAAGCAGGGAGAATTTTTTCAGTCAGATATTGCATACTTGTTAACTTGAACCTGTGATACCACCGTCGAAAAATAGGAATAGGTATCGCCATAAACCAGGCTTGTGTCTTTTGCCGGAGGAACAATATGGCCATTAATGCCAATGCTCACACTGATTGTTGAGATCAACGTCGCATCAACCAACAATCTGACGGAACTGGTAAAAATATCCTGGATTCGCAGCAGATTTATCGGGTGTCCGACTTCAATAGAATTGATGTAATCAGCAACGTTTTGCTGCACAGCCATAGCAATACCCGCCGGATCAACATAATCATCAGATACAGTGTTCCAGGTGATTAGCACCATGACGTTTTGTGATGACGGGATAACGAACGGCACCTGATAAACATCTGGCGAAACGGTTATTGAAACCGTGCGTTTTTCCACTGCCGCACCAGATGGATTGCTAACATCGTTGGTCAGTTTCGAAATATCCGGTACAGATTTGTAAATAGCATAAGCCACATCATACGGATCACCGCCACCAACAACCGCAACCCATTTCCCCAGCGACGACTGCCGGAAAGAAATCAGGTTTTCTCGCACACCGCTTACTGATTTGAGCATCGCTTTAAAGCAATCCGGTGTTCCCTGCACACCAAACATGCCGGACTCCATGACTTCGGCGCGGTAAGATGCCCACGTTTGCGCCTCCTGACCTGGCATCCCTGCGGTAAGGTTCGTGCATTTTACAGGCTGATCTTTGGGTACCGATGTAATGACCTGCGTTACGGTTCCTTCCGGTACAGCCCATGAGCCTGACGTTGTGGCCACACAGTAGACTGGCTCAGTCTGCCCGCTTTCCGGCACCACCGTATCGCGGGAAACTGCATACTGGTAGTTGCCGTCACCGACAACAAATCCTTTAGGGATACCAAACCCCGGCAACGCCTCAAACACCACGTATACCGCCGTATTTGTACTTAATCCCTTCTGTGCTCCATAAATGTTTCCGAGTTGCATCAGTAACGGAATATTTGCGCCGTATGGGCTTACGGAGTTAATAAGGTCCACCCGCGCCTGGTCTATTAATGCCAGCGCCCCGACAGCCGTGCTGGCAAGGTCTGTAATAAGCCCCGCCGGAAGGTTGGCTGTATATCCAGGTACTTTTTCGGCAACTCTGGTGATAAGATTCGCGAGCAAATCATTGGGTGGCGTAGGCTGCGCCCCCGCACTGGTCATAGTAATTGGTATTTCTGACATATTTACTCCATTAAAAAACCCGCTTTCGCGGGTTTTTTACTTATTCAACCTCTTCTAAACTGCTCACTCTGGACCCTCGGCGGAAATTATCATCATTTTTAACATACTCGTATGAATCCAGAATCAAACCAGATATGCGAAGTATATCTTCCGGATTAGTTATATGTATCCTTTTACCATCCGTATCAAGTCGAGCTCGTCTTATTTCATTCAACTGAACTTCACTAAGCGAAATAGGTAATGTTATAAATGAAGATTTTTTATCATAAAATCTTAACAGCCATCTATTAGTTTTACCATTCAATAGTACACCAAAATATGACTCAGTATCTTTATATTCTATATTATCTTCTGTTTGTATGATTTGTTTTACCCTTTCAAATAGTTCCAATTCTTTGGCTGTGGTTATTATGTTGGGGTTTTCTTCATCAACAATGGCGTTATTAACTTGTGTATCCGTTGCATCATTTTCTTTAGTTTGCTCTACCGGTTGTGTAGATAGCCCGGAAACCACCATTGCGCTAACAGCGCGCTCAACGGCCTGTTTAACTAATGGAGTCACGAACTCAAGAAATCTCTGATTAAGTTGTCTCTCAATATTTGAACGACTAGCAACATATCGAACAAACTCCAGATCAACTTCACGAAGACTAGAACTGATTGTTTTAGTAAATGAATTCAAATAAACACTTTCTTCAGCCAGTGTCCGCAAAGCCTCTGGTTTGAATTTATCATAACGAAAACGAAATAATTGTGTAATATCGGAGTGAGTTAGAGAATCCATTCTTATTTTTAAAAACGGCGTTGAATCCATTATGTTTTTTTGTTTCAAATCCGTAAAAAAACGCCATTCAACACCATTTGTAATGGCTGATATAGTAACTTCCGGTGTTGAATTAAAATATCTTGATAGCTGTGGGCAGTGATTATCAATTTGTTCTGAAAACGATTTCGCCTCAATGAACATCACAGGAACATCATGACAAAATAAAGCGTAATCAACCCGTTCATTAGCCTTAACCCCGGGGAAGTCAGCACTATACTCAGCTTTGACTTTTCTTGGATCATACGGAGTAAAACCAAGAATATCTAGAAATGGCATAATGAGTGCTTGTTTTGTCGTTTCTTCAGTTGTACAAAACACCCCCATTTTTGCAACATGCTCTGTGTGTATTTTTAACTTATTTGCAAAATTTTCCATGCTTGTCTCCTCCATGGTAACAATATGTATTTTGCAAATCCGAAATAATATATGTCAATATGCTCCAGCTTAGAAAATTACTCGCCCCCCCTAAAATATCTCTCTACAGCACTCCAAACCAAGGTAAAAGTTTTATCATAAAACTGTGATTCATACCGGCACCTGCGTCCGGTAACTGGTCCCATTAAAAAACACAACATCGATGTTATAGGTGGGGTTATCTGCTCCATCTACCTTTGAAATTGCCAGTGATGCAAAATACCCAGCAAACTGTTGCTGAACCATGTTCACATAGTAGTCTGGGTAAATCTGCTGCACGATGCACTGCTGTGCAGGAATACCGTAATTCGCGTAAAACGGCGACTCCCCCAATCCCAGCTTTAACGTCTGAATGAGCGTCGTCAGCCAGCCGTAGGAGAAATCACCGTTGGCGTCAGATTCTACTGCAACCCATTTTTTGTTGCCGTTCGCGTCGGTGACGCGGCCCCATGTTCTCATCGTGCCCCCATCACTTTAACTAACTCTGTCAGTACTGGTGAAAAGGCAAATGCTAAAGCTACGAGTGCAGCGGTGTAATACATGCGTCGTAAGGTATTGCTTTTTGCCACTAATTTTAAGGCTTTCACAATCCAGTCTCCTCCGCTAAAATTAATCACGGAAGACCTCCAAACATACGTAATCATCCCTTGCGTATTCAAGGTGAGAAACAGAAACCCCCGACTGGGCCAACAGTCGGGGGTTTCGTTTTATGGTTAGAATTTAAAGTGAAATGAACCGGTATTAACCAGGATTTGGTTTCTTCGACGTAATCGTGCTACTGCCGCTTTGAACACCAGTCACATCGTGACTGTGGCCGCTGACGCTCACGCCGTTGATAACTGCATCCATCTCGACATTAAGAGGACCAATCAGCGAAGCGGTTGTATCCTTCATCTGGGCTTTGTCCTGGACGATCGGTCCGTTGAGGTGAATTTTCCCGTTCAGGAAAATATCTTCGGCCTCGAGGTAAACAGCTTTCGACTTTTGCCTGATTTCTTCCAGAGCCACCATTACCGAGCTACTGCCGTCCTCTGTTTTGAGGATCGCGCCATCCGGACCGTACAAAACGATTTTTTGCGGATCTTCGTCGGACCACTCCTTGTTTGCCAGTGGCACGAAAAACAGGGGAGTGAGCGACATCGAGTAAGAAAGCGTTGCCATACCGGTTCCCAATCCGGACACACCGCGCAGTGATACATCAGCGGCAATTGTTACTCCTCGATCGCCCGGCTGTATCGGGTAACGGATATACGGGAATGTGGCGACAGGGATTGTTATCTGCGGGAAGTTGATCCCCTCCGGCAGCATATCAAACTGAACTGTCACTATTTGCCCGCAGATATCGACAACATGGCAGGGCAATTCGCGGCCTTTAAGCTCGGCTTGCTGGTTACCAGAACTGGTCATCATCTCCGACAGTGTTCGGAGAAACGGTAATTTTTGAGCGTTTGACATTACACCCTCGCCCAGTTCTCAGCATATGCCTCAAATACCGTCACCCAGGCATCGCCATCGGCTGTCAGATACGAACCAATGTGTCTGACTGATTTCACAAGAAATTTCCCGGTGAACGTGGTCGAATTTTTTGCGATAACGCTGGGTACCGTTGTATTAGCCATCACAATCGACGCAGCGCCAGAATATAGCCCCTCCGGCAGTTTAACCACATCACCACATCTGATATCGCCTCTCATAGGGCATTTGAAACTGACGGTAAACGGCGCTATCCATGTCGGCTGCCCGACCAGTTCATGGGCATGAATTGTTTTTGGCTCACCCCACTTTGCCGATGCGTTATCGTAGATTCGTATTCTGTCGGAAAGAATACTGATGGCGATTCCGCTATACCTTTCATTACGCATCATCGCAATAGAGGCGTTTTTTACGACCATAGCCAGCGAACCAATCTCCGTATATTTGCCCGTCCACGGCTCTGGCAAAACCAGGTTGTCGCTGACTGTGCAATCAATAAGTTTATTGGGATATGCTTTTTGCAAAGCGCGGACTAAAACATCGCCCACCCTTTCCCCTGCTTCCCCCTGCCCCTCAATTGAAAAAGGTTTACCGTCATCGGTTTTGCGTATGCTTGGATTTATTACCAGGTTTAAAGTCTGGTTCGTGCCGATCCAGTTGGCATAGGCCAGATAAATTTCACCATAGATTACCTCCCCCTGTTGATCCTTATTTGCCAGTGGTAACCCCTGAACAAAGCCTGCTTTCATACGTACCAGACAACCCTGCAAACTTACGCTTTGCTTCAGCATGTCAATTGGTAATCCATAGATCGTCAGCATCGTACCCGAACAGACTACATCCAGGCCGGTTACTTCAAAGTCAAATTCAATATGCAACCCACATCCTAGTGTTTCATTGGTATCAAAAGGTCCAATGGGTTTTCCATTGCTATCCACTGGCGGCTTGCCTGTTTTAGGATTAATAATTTCCAGTCGGTAATAACGCATTACGAAACCTCAAACTGATTCGTACTTTTGCGAAAAACAAGTTTCCCCGGTGAGCAAGGCAGCGCCAGATTGATGTCGTAACTGTCAGGTGACGCGATCAAAGGCATGTATACAATCACGTCGCCTGAACTGTCTTTCAGTTCCAGGTAGTAACGATTTGCATACAGATTAAACGGAACGCGGGCGAATGTTTCATATTCTCCGATTCTGGCCGTGAACTGAAATGGTCCTCGCCCGTCAGGTTTGAAAGGAATTAACGTTGTCATAAGCCAAAACCAAACTCCTGCACGACCTGGTTCTTAATACCTGACCACGATAGCGCCCCGTCTGACGGCATCCCTTTATCAAATTTATCCAGAACGCTCGCCAGCGTTTTTACCGTTTGTTCGACAGACGACAATGGTTGCTCAAACTCAATCTGCCAGGTGTGCTGAACCTGCTTGTTCTGCTCAGAGAAACCGGATGTATCGATAAACGACCGCATCAGACAGCGCGTGTAGATGAAAGATGGCGTCATTACGGTGTAACAACCGCCATACTGGTTATGCATATCGAGCGCCATTTTCAGCGCCGTGAATGTCATCCCCTTAGTGATGTAGCCACCGTCCTCCGTTGATGCCGGACGGATCATCTGCATGACTACTCGGTTAGGCTTCTTGACGGTCGCATTCGCTGCCGTTACCTGGTTATAGAAATTCAGGTTGCAAATATCCTGCTGAACCAACGTTGTCCCCGCCATCGGGGTAAATGCCGCCATCGAGCGTGTACGAATCTCGCCATGCAGCAGACCGTTCACAATGCTTAGGCCTTCGGTCAAAACAGCAATCGGCATCACCCCGCCGGGAATTTTCGACGCTATGCCATCAACTAAAAGAATGGGCGATACTTCAAACGCCAGTTTGAAAGCTTGTCCAAAGTAATTAAGTGACATGGTTTACCCCGGTATTTGTTGCATTCCGGCGAGTTGTGCCAGTATGTCGGAACCTGGTTTTTGTTGAACGTCGAGCCTGATTACCTGAGAAGTATTATTTGGTGAATATACGTTTCCCCGGTTCATTGCCAGCGCCCGCATCACATCATCGCCACTTACTGCACGAGCGGCGTCCCCATTTTCATGGTTAATAATGCCCTGAATTAGCTTTCTCATTATCTCAAAATTAGAACCATCGATTTTCTCCTTAACACCTAATCCGGTGTACTGAGAGAGATAGCTTTTATAGGACGATGTGTTATTTCCATCAGATGAAGGGGCATAAATATCAATAATCTGATCAATCGTATTTTTGCCGCGTTTCAGGTATAGCATTACCTGCCGATCTAAGGCAGCAATGCCTTCCAGCATCGTCGGGAAGCTGGCAAAACGGGCATTTGGCCCCGATTCCAAGGTAGCCCCTTTTTGTCCTGCGAAATTAAGATTTCCGGGATTGTTATTCCTGATCCCTCTGGATAAATATGCAGATCTGTTTACTTGATTTGAAAATCCCTGCAATCCTCCAGGCCAGACCTTACCCGGATTGTTTTTTTGCCACTCCTGCACTTCGTTAAAATAATCAAAGTTGAAACGCCCCTCCAGCCCTTTCATTTCCTCACTGGTGGTAGGTGTGTCATTTGTAGGAATAGCCAATCCAGCTACTGTTCCGGCTGTAGCCCCAAGAAGACTTCCACCAACAACACGGGCGGCAACTCCGGTCGTTGTGGCTGCCACAGCACCAACTCTCGATGGTCCAGCAAGTACTGCGGCCCCAAAAAGCCAGGGATGTTCAACCGCAAAACCAACAAACCCGCTAAGTGCCTTAACAACCTTTGCAACATTTTCGGCAAAATTATTCAGGTCGTTATTAAAATCCGGGCCATTTACATACTTACCAAGTTTATCCAGACCTGTTTCAACATCAGTCAAAATTCTTTTAAAGTTCTCACCGTTAAGGAAATTTAGACCAGCATTCTTTACACCATTAGATATTCTAATTAGCTGTACAGAGTTACCCGACATTGCCCCCTGAAATCCGCTGGTAAGTTGATCCCAGTTATTTTCTAAGTTGCTGGTAAGATTCTGATACTGGCTTGTATGTCCAGAGGTGAGCAACGAGTCATTCTGAGAAGCTCGCGATAAAAACTCTTTGTTGAGTTCAGGTATTTTGTCCTGATATTTGACTAACTGGTTAGCAATACCAAAATTTACCCATCCAAGGCCACGACCTCTGAGCATGCTCTGAGTAAGTCCGGTTCCCTCATACTCCTTTGCAAGAGCAGCAACTCTTTCTAACAATACAGGAAGATTTTCTGCTGCCCCTTTTTTAGGATTTATCCCTAATCCAATTAGCCCGTTGTAGGCAGAATGCTGAGTGTCATTTTGCGCGGCTGCCAGTGTATTGAGCAAATTACCAACACCGGAAAAATAAGGCGAATAAGTGCTTTCTGCCGCCTTTAACTCTCCTGGAGTTGCCTGCAATTCATCAGCATTTTTCTGTTTCTCTACAACATTACGAGCCATCATGCCAAAGCCAAACGGCCCGGCAACGCCCATAACCGCAAGTTTTGTCCCCCACGATACGGTGGTTTTAAACAGGTTGTTTAATCTCGAAGTGGTCGTCCGTAGCGTAGAATTGATCTGCTTGTAAGTTTTCAGCGTCTGTTTGGCGTTTTTCCCCAGCCCGCTGAGGTACTTATCAAACATCGTTTCGCCGCGACCTTTATAGTTGCTCACCAGCGAATCAGGTGTTTTCCCGCTGCCAACAAAGCGCCATTTTTCATCCCTTAAACGTCCATCAGTGGAAGCAGCCAGAACTGGCGCGGGTGAAGATGGTTTCCTGGGAGCCTGATTGGCTTCTCCGCCTGTGGTTGTCTGCCAAGAGCCACCTCCCGGACCGGTATTTGAAGGTATTTTAAGCGGCGTACCGGCAGGGCCAATCATCAGTCCGTTGCGATACTTTTCAAATATCGCCTCAAGCCGCCTGAGGTGTTCTTCATTAACATCCAGCGTCAGAACTGGCATCTGGTTACCAGCCATCACAATACTCCTGCGGGATTTTTGAATTTGAGCAGCTCACGAAACTGAGCTGCTGTTTTTACATTTAGGCCGGAATCTGCACAGATGTCTCTGAATCCGGCTCCGGCTGAGTAGTCGAGGATGTCGCTGATGACGTGTTCGCCGTCGCGCCAGAACTGGCGGCTGATTTCAATGTCGGCAATGAAGCGATCCATTCCGTAAGATTCAATAACGAGCATTGAGTGCTCCATACTCCATTGACCACATCCATAGTCCCCTTCGCCTGCTCCGGTGAATTTATCGACGAGACGCATGTAAAAAAAATGAGCTCACCCGCCACTTCATCCAAATCAATGATTTCACGCTCCAGCGCCATATCGAGAGGGATTGTGTCGTAGCCTTTACCCTCCACTGGGTAAACAAGGTTTGCCAGGCGAATGACCTCATTAACAAGTGTATTACGGACCCCTTTATCACCTTCCCAGATATTAGAATCACGCGAGATCCGCTCCAGCATCAAAAAAGCGATACGCGGACCCGCAACGACGCCAAGACCTTCTGAAAAAATGGCAGAAAAAGTTTTACTCAGAATGAAGAAATGCTCTTTAAACACCTCTTTGCTGATCGGCGTGGCATGGATCCAGCCATTACCCTTTTCTGTCCGGACAGGAATAATCAGGTTTAAATTTCGCGCGATTTTCATACCAGATCCCACATTTCAGAGTTGATGTAATACGTACCAGTAATGGTGATGGCCACACCCGGCTCGCCCCCGGCGAAGGTCATATCCTGCACGTTGGTGATCGCCGTGTTATAGATATCGAAGTCACCGAACACCGTGCTGTCGCTATACACTTTTGCGTCGCCGATCGTGGCATTCTTTTCCCATTGCGCCTTGAATTGTTTTCCCAGCGCCTGGCTACGCAGCAGATGAACACGCGCCTGTAAAATCATGTATGGCTGCGGCGACTGCACGGCTCCCGTCATAGCGGGTAAAAACTCCGTGATATTGCCCTGAAAGGACAATTCGACGCCTTCTTTTGCCAGAAATGAGGCGGACACATTCAGTTCAGAATGGGAGGTGAATTTAACGCTGGCGCGAACCCGGTTAAGGGTGCCAACGGGGATCATTGGATTAGGCACGGTTCAGTCCCTCACGAAAGCTGCATTGTCACATTGATGTTAAAAATGATTTCGACAAATCCGCGCATCGGCGTATAGGAGGCCGAAAGGCCTGCATAACGCCCGATACCGTAATCATTGGGATTAGTGTTGATATACTGGCGGAAAGGCACTGCATCGACGACAGGCTGACCGTTGACCAGGCCGTAAGATACGCCCGTATTGAACACCGCCTGTGCGACCTGCTGTAGACGGTCGATCCCGTCCTGGTTGTAGTAAAGCGGGTTAATTGAGTTATTGCTGCCGTTGATCACCGTGTTGGCGAGCTGCATATCGACATTAATCTGCACCCAGTCCACGGAATACCAGTACGTCATATCGTTACCGTCACTGGTAACGCCTTTCACCAGAATCGTGTTGGAAATTCCCCCCTCAGCCCCCGTGTCGACGTAGTTAATATTCTGCTTCGTCATCGTGACCAGAATTGAATTTTTGCCCTTGTGGGCGTTTACCGCCTGTAGATAGCGAAATGCCATCGGCGGCACCTTGTTGATTTCTGAAGGTGATGCGGAAACATAGTTCCACATTACGGCTGCTGCCGCGTTTGTCGCCGGATACGTATCATCCGCCGTTGCAATAACCGACTTAATACCGGCATAAGGCGAAACGTAATTCGTGTCGTCCGGCGTTTTCGTCAGCACGAAGAAATACTGCATCGCTTCGTTGGCGGTGTGGAGTTTTGCCAGACTGATAAACTCTGCGTCACCATCCCACGGCTGCGGCACCAGATACGCATAAAAACGCAGGAGCGGATCTTCCATATAAGCTTTCAGTGCAGCGATTTCCTTACTGACTCCACCTTTCTGTACTCCCAGCTCCAGCAGGTAAATCCCAACTGAATTTCCCTGGGCAAAAAACGTGTTTACTGCCGTCACCAGATTTTCACTGCCAACAATGGAAAACTGCCCCAGTGTCACTGGCGAACCGGAAAGCTGAGAATCAGCAATCGTCCAGGTCAGTGTTTTTTCATCCGTGACGGTAGCAGTATATTCGCCATTCCACGCGTCGGGCGAACACCCGGAAACAACAATTTTCACCTCAGAACTGTTTTCGCGTCGGATGTTGCTCCCTTCCGGAAGCGTCATCGTAACGGTGACGTTTGCCGCAGATTTTCCTGCGGCAGCCGCCGACAACGCAGCAATCGGATTTCTTACCAGATCGTTAATATCCTGATTACGGGTGAGTAATACAGGCTTTCCCGGCTCATGAGTCGTGGAGCCAAACGAGAGAACAGCGGACATCTGCTGCAAATTCGAGGGAATGGCCCCGATGGTCTGGGACACATTCACCGTGACGATATTAAACCCCATTATTTAACCTCATATTTACAAATGACTTTTTCAATCAACTGCCGGGATATTTCCCGGGCGGTGCTCTGGTAGTAATTCACGTCAAAATCGACAATCTTTTTCTTCGCCAGAGCGTTGATTTCAACCTGTCCCGACTTTGCGTCCTGAACCACCGGAATATTGGTTACACCAAACTTTTCCTCCTCCAGCGCCCTGTTCACCACCGAGTCGACAAGATCCAGCGCCATTTTGTTGCTGAATCCGTAAAGCGTCAGGCGAACCGAATCCTGGACGAGCTGGAATCGCTCACCACCGAAAACAACGGGAGCCACCTGCAAAGGAATACTGTTGCGAACATCCACCGCGATATACGGAGGGCGAAGGTTCTGCGGTACCAGGTAAGACGGATACACGGTCGCGGCATCTTTCATTTGCAGCCAGATCGGGATGCTGTTGGATATGATCTGCTCGTCGCTGATATCCTCCTCGCAGTCGATAATCTGGGAACGCATGGTTGGCAAAATCGCCATGCCGCGATAATGAAAAATACCCGACTGCTGATAGCGGCTCTCCATTCGAGAAAAAGCGAACTGGACGCCGCCGTACTCACCGAGATAGATCGCATCGGGATTTTCCACATTAAAATCATCAACCTGCTGAACAGGCGTGAAAATAATGTTGTTCACATCCTTCGAGACAGACTCGTCCTGAATCGCAATAACCTGACGATGCAGGCTGCCTTTGATTTTCAGACGAGTTGGTGACTCAATATTCAGACGACACAGTTCATCGCAACTGATGATTTCCGCATTAACCCAATAGACAAAACCATCCAGCGGCAGAACCTGCCGGACATAGAGCCTGAACGTGATTTCCTGGTCTGACGAGATGGTTTCAACTGCGGATTTAAGAACGGACGAGAGCTGCGAACTGTGCTGTTCGGCTAATTCTTCAAGACTCGGCATTGTTATCTATCCACGCTATAAAGCTGCCCTTAAACAGGCCGCCATCTATGAATGACGGGCGCCGCTCCCCGGTATATTTGTCCTTAAGCCTTGAGTTAACACCCTGTAACGCAGCCTGGGTTGGGACCTGATTTCCGTTGATCGTCATTCCGGCCATTTCTTCGGTTTCAAGAAATATATGGAAAATCTTCCCGGTCCCTTCCAGAAAATGCTCGCCAGGTAGCGGAGCCTTATACTTGAAGTGATTGACCAACTGGTACGCCAGTTCAGTACCTGCCTCCTGGATAATCTCGTCCTTATGCATTTCCCAGAAGTGCGTAAAAATTTCGTATCGCTCCTCGAGGTCACAGGCCACGTCAAACGTGGTTTTTCCCGGTTCGTCGCCGTAGTCATACGGCTGGTCGATAACCCCAAAACAAAGTTTCATGGCGTGTAACCCCATACCGTGCCCATCTGCATCAGCACCGCAACAACCTGTCGTCCATACGGATCCTGTAACATCTGCAAATCCAGCAAAGACAGATTACTCAGCGCGTCGCTGATGGTGATCGAACCAGATGTCCCCTGGTCTGCTGCCGCGCTGACAAGCCCGGTAGCCAGTTTCCCAAGGTTGAGTTTTTTTCTCAGGTCGGCAAACCACGAGCCGGGAGCGAAATTCAGGAGAAATGAGGCGGCAGCGTTATAAACCGTTCGCACATAGATGATGGGTAAACGCTCCAGCCCCTGATCGTGAGGGATTAGCTCCATCGCAGACTGAAAGCAACATTCCAGCGTCGGATCATCGTCAGCAATAGCGTGAACCGGTACTTTCATGTCGTCACGAACAAAGCGAATAAATCCCTCCAGTGACGGACGCAAGGTCATTATTTTTTAACCTTAATATTTCGCTTTGTGCTGGGCGGATTTTCCTGTTCAGTGTTAATCGCTTCCCCGGTGATTTCCATTTCAATACCACCCGGTTGAGGTTTTTCGCCACTTTGAATCACTGCCTGATCCACTGCGTTATTCAGCGATACGGCGCTGGCTGCAAGAATTTCTTCTGACAGGGATTCCAGATTTTCCGTTTTCTGCTCCGCGCAATCCTCAATGCGACCGACGCTCACAGGTTTATCGATGGAATAGCAGATACCGGAAAAATTCTTGTCCACCTTGTCACAACGCTGGAATCCGTAAGGCTCATGCTGTCGGATGATGTGGTCGATAATATCGGACTGATTTTCGATCATATGCTGACGTCCGGACGGAATTGTCACACCGAACGACTGCGTTTTTTCGGGGAGTTTGTAGTTGAACGTGTGCGGCTGACGTGAGCAGTTAGCGATGTAGAGCTTCATAAATTTTTCCCACAAAAAAGGGAGCATTTAGCTCCCCGCGTTATCAGATTGAACGTTTATGCGTATTTGGCAGACAACAGGGTGATCCCCTCAGGGCGGAAGTTCCAGCCCGGCGTCGCGCGCATGGTATACAACGTGGTCAGGCCGCCATCCGGCATAGGGGACGGAATTTCCGTCGGCGCTGCCATATCACAGAACATCACGTTGACGGCCTGCTGGTTAGGTACCAGCGTGGAGAAAATATTGGTGTTAATGGTGTGACGCGCTTCCGGAACCTCAATCGTCGGGTTCGTAACGATGATCAGGTCATTACCACCAGCGCCTTTACCGATCAGCGTGTCGTCCTGGCAGAAAATGATGTCGTCGCCTGTCGCCTTATCGGCGACGTCTTTAACCATCGTTCCCACCGTTCCGGTACCACCACCAGGACGCTGGTAACTGGTCAGCTCAACAATTCCTGTCCACTCCAGCGCCTTCATGAATCGCTGTGGGCTCAGAATAACAGTCGTTAATGGCTGCCCCAGCAGCAACATGCGGGTTTTCTGGTCAGCAATCAGGCCAAGCATAAATTTAGCCATCTCACCGGAATCCCAGGTGGTATATGAATCATTCCCTTTGCTGTCGTTGCCCAGATTCAGCGTCACTGCGTTCGGGGAGTTGGTGATCCCCTCGTTATTAGCTGCATTCACGCCATACAGCAGCATATTACGCAACATTTGAGCGTGTCCCTGACGGTTAGCCAGGCGCAGGCCTTCAATCAGAGAATAGCCCCAGCGATCTGCTGCATCAGTATCGAGATAGCTGTATTGCGAGCGGGAAGAAATTCGGTAAGTCATCATTCCGTCATAGCCGCCAGAGATACTGGAAGACGGTAACTGACCCGGCAGAGACTGGCTGACCTGCGCCTGCGAGGTCATGCGCAGATATTTCTGATAGACCATCAAATCACTGGAACTGATTTTTACCGCTGGAGCACCACCAGCCAGGACTTCAAACGCCCCGGAAGCCATGCTCTGTTGCACGATCATTTCCGGCAGCACCATTGACGGCGACACAATAGTAGTCGCAGGAGTAAATGCGCTCATTAATTAATATCCCCTTAAATTAAAAACAGGCCGCACGGTTTGCCGATTTCCCAGACAACGTTACCGCCATCCTCTTTTTTCACCGTCAGGTTTCCGTCAACTGAAACCATCAGCAGCTTAATATCCACTTTCGGATTAGCGCCGGGTGATCCCGAATAAACATCAACCATGTTTTTCGTCAGATCCCACACAAAACCACTGGCAGCAACGGTGTTATTTCCATCAGCCAGCGCAACAACTTCTGCACTGACAGGGAGAGGAATACGGGCACCTGAGCCAACGCGGTAATAGTGAACAAAGCCACCCGCGAGATATAACGGCACCGGATTATCCGGCGTGGTAATGCCATGAAATGCCTGATTAAAGACAGTAAAGGCGTTACAGGCGTCCTTCGTGGCTTGTTTAATTACCGCACCGTTAACGCTGTCTTTCGCGGGAGCAATGCACTCCATAACTCCAACTCCACCCCATACCGGTTCAGTGATTTTGCTGTCCAGTCGACCGGAGCAAAGTTGCAGACGAATTGCCGGATCATCCTGCGCATCCCCCTGCATCAGCCCACGGGATTCGACGTTAAAAAGGCCACCAAATGCTCCACGGTTTTTAAACGGATGAAAGTTAATATCAGCCATTGTTCAGGCTCCCTTGAGTGTTAATTTTTGCCAGACGACGCCCCGGAATTTTGAAAGCACTCAGCCAGACGTTCGGATCGCCCTGATATTCAGTAATGCGACGTCCGGCTTCATCGTTGCGGATACGTTTATGCAGTTGCCCCTGCGTACTCATCATTTCTTTTTCGATGGACTGACGGGCGGCACTGAAAATTGCGTCCTCAAGCACAGCCAGCGTTGCAGAATCCGCAATCGCGCGAATATTGACGTCCTTATGTGCCGGAGAGTGTTTCTGCATAGCGATTAGCGCACGCTTGCGGTAGTCCAGCGCATTTTCACCAGAAAACGGTGCTGGCGCGTTTTTACCGCAGGCACTGAATGCGGAGTCGGCTTTTGCCTGTGCTTCTGCCAGGGCAGAGTCATTGCGTTCTTTTTCTGCCTCCTCGTCAGCCTTACGCTGTTCTTCCGCTTCGGAATCAGCCTTTGCTTTCTCCTCAGCGTCTTTAGCTGCCGCCTCGTCAGCTTTGGCTTTTTCTTCCGCCTCCTTTGCCGCAGCTTCATCAGCTTTACGCTGTTCCTCTGTTGCTTCATCGGCTTTGGCCTTTTCTTCGGCCTCTTTTTTCGCCTGAGCTTCGGCGTCCGCCCGCGCTTTGTCCCGCTGTTCCAGTGAGTCCATGCGCGTAACGACACCATCGATTTTCTGATTAATGCCTTGCAGGGCATCGCTCACAACCCCCTGTAACAGGGCCTGGAGTTCTTCTTTTTCCATCTCGATTTCACCTGTGCTTGTCACTTCAACCCCTGCGGGGATCCGGTCTTTATCCCACACGCCCAGCGAGCCGTGGTCTTTCGTCACCAGGGCGATGTGATCAACAAGGAAAGGAACGCCTTCGATTAAAAAATTGGTGTCACCTTCCTGTACTTCCACATTTCCTGATGTGCTGTTGAACACCACCGACGGGCTTGTCGAAACATCCCCCTCAGCGATTTCTTCAACAATGCTCTGGAGGTAAACGCGGCACACCGCCCATACCTCATCACCCCGGATATACGGCAGCATGACGCTACCGACGATCCGCGATTTAAAATCCTCCTCCGTCAGAACTGCGTCGTCAGGATGGTTTGTGATAACCGGAAGGCCATTGCATCGCCTTAAAAACTCCTCGTTCAGATAGAGCTTTGGATCACGCCAGACGTGCTCTTTCAGCCCGGCGCGATAGGCAAGCCCGGTTCCGGTTATGCGCAAATTCACCAACCACATGTTGGAGAATTTCACCGGAGACGGTACGGTTCCGTCCCTGATGCGTTCTGCCACTTCAAGCTCGGTTAAACTCACGTTTGCCCTTCTCCGTTAAAAATTCGTCGGGTAGTTTCTGAGGGGCGTAGATCGGCAGAGCATCGCAACTGCAATAAACCTCCTCCCCGGCAGCAGTGATTTCGTCATAAAAACCATATACGGGCTTAATAAGCCCCTGCTCCAGCGCCCACGAATCGCGGAGGAGATAAATTTTCTCGTCGCGCTCTTTGTGGTCCTGTCGGTATTTGTAGCCCGGACGCCGCCAGTTAGAATGCCAGCGCAGAGCAATCGCACCACTCTGAACAGCCAGCAGATACTTAACGTTGCTCGCCAGCTTATGTCCCTGGTCAATTGCCACCCGGCGACTGATAAAATCCATATCCTTCACGGACTTCTGAAAACCGGACTTCACTTCCCGGCGATCAATTTCGCTCACCCCGTCAGGCGGAATGGACGTAACCCATCCCTGAAAACGCTGTATGGTTTTCTCGATAGCCTGTTCGCGGTTGAGTTTTATCAGGTTGGCACTGGCGAAAATTCGCCTGTCGAGTTCCTTACGAAACTCAGGTTTCAGTTTTTCAACAGTGATTTTTTTAGGGCCATCAGGAGGCTGATCCCGTAATGCCCCGCCGTCGATGACAAGACGGCTGTAGATAGCGGTGAGATGTTTTCTGGCTACGGTATCATCAGGGGTTTCTCGCTGAGCGGCTACACGGAGTTTCCGGCACCATTCGAGCAATGATTTTTCGCTATCCCACCCGTGATTTACGTAGTAGTTAACGGCATCCGTCAGAACCTCATACAGCGTCCTGATCCGTTTCTTCTTCCTCACCGCCCGGCTGGAAATTGCCATCAGGCGTCTCCTGCTTCGGTGGTTCATAATTCGCCAGCGCGTCCACATCAATGATGAGTGGAGCTTCGCCATAGGTTTGCGTGGCATTAACAAGGCTTGCCAGCCATTCAGTGACGGCGGCACGGTTTTCAGGATCAACCTGTGGCGACACGGCAGAGAAAAGTGCTATCGCCTGTTGAATCACTTTACTGTCGCTTTCCCGGCGTTTGTCCGGCGACTCCTCCACCAGCTCCTGCCATGTCGCGGTAAATTCACGTCGCCACTGGTAAAACGTGGTTTTATAGTCATCAGTTATGATGTCCGGGTAATCATTTTTCAGCGACTGATAAAATTCCTCGTTCCAGGCGATGTACTGCACCAGGCGTTCGAAATAATCCATCACAGGTTCAATCTGCTGGCGTACACCATCGATATACTGGCTGATAGCTTTCGAATCCTCAGTTCCTTCACCGAAACCATTCGAGAAAGCCTCCTCCTTGATGAGAATCGCGGGAACATCGCTACCTGATGCAATATCAGAAATAATGTTGTCGCGGGCGGCATTTAGCGCGCCATCGATGTTTTGTAAATTCAGCGAGGTAACGTCCTCATCCTTCCCGATACTAAGCACACCTTTATTTTTTGCCTCTTTGACATTTTCCCTTTTTCGTCCCGTGGCGGCAGCCATGATCCCGTCAAGTTTCGAACCATACTGCACAACTTTAGCCACCAGTACGCCTGCCTTCTGGCTGACGAGATCATTCGCCTCCATCGTATTGATATAGGATTTCAGGGAATAAAGAACACGCTGAAACACGCTTCGCCCGGTGAATCCGAACGATGAACTCTGAAACTCCAGATAAATCGGTGTGCCATTGAAAATTTTCAGTGTGCGTGACGGATGCCAGTCTTTTCCGCCAATCTTCAGCTTTTTATTGGCTTCCTGGAAAAACGGGCTGTTTGGGTTCTGGTCAGTCACCATCGAACCAGAAGCGTTCAACGGGTCCCACGCGTTGATATACACATCATCTTCTGTCAGTCCGAATGTCGGAAGCGGCTCACGACATGGAACACTGTCGGTGCCCACGCCGATCGCTGCGGCACCGTAGCAACGAGACAGAAAAAACAGATTTTTAATCTTCTCGTTAACCTTCATACGTTCCCATACCTCCTGGAAACGCCGCACAACCCGCTCGTCAGGGTCTGTCTCCACGTTGTACTGACGCGGCTTACACATCGCCATAAGTATGGGTTTTTCGACAAGTTTTCCGCCCAGAGGATGGAATTGCCACAGCAGCTTACACAATTCATAGCCAATATCGGTTCCCGGCTGAATTTCTTCAGCCTCAAGAATACGCATCAGTGCTGAACCGAGGCCGCCAGTAATCTCGATCTCTGCCATCAAAAATATCCTGATTTTTTACAACGCCGCGTAATTACCGTGCGCGATGATCAACCCATAGGTGTAACAATCGAAAAGGTCATCAGCACGTTTATGCGCGTTTTTATCCGCCAGGTGGAATCCGGCGATTTGTTTTATGAGGTGGTTTGCGGTGGTACGTTTGAATGAAACGGTCTTGTCGTAAGCCTCCCGGACGATTTTGCACATCCCCTGATAGTGGTAGCTGGATGCCATCACCGCCCGTTCGTCTTTACCTTTGCTGGTTAGTGCCGATTTAATCGGCGTCATATCCCAGCCTTCGGTTTCCGCCTTCTGGTTGAGGATTGCCCCCATCGCGGCGTCTTCCATAAAAATGCCCTGGCAGCCCAGACGCGGACGGCATAATTTCGCGAGGCGCTCGAGGTTGTCATAAACGCCGGGGATATATTCAGGAAGCAATGACGCTTTAATTTGCGTCACATCCCAGTCAATAATCGTCAGTTTTGGCTCGTCCGAATACGTTGACTCATAAGCGAAATACACCACGCCAGTACCATCATTTTCGGTCCCGCCTTTCAGCGCCGTATCCATCACTGCGAAAATCATGTCGCAGTACGGCGGCATCTCAATCGGCTGACCGTCCACCAGCAGCTTATCGACATCGAGTAACGCGTCTTTGGACCAGTCCACGAACTCTGCAAGATATTCCTGCTGCCAGACGCGCGGATCGGATTTCTTCTCCGTTTCCTCCAGTTCTTCTTTCGGAATATACGGATTCGATGAAGTTGGCGCATGGTGCATGACAAATCCCAGGGATTCATCGTGGCATATCGCGTAGAAAAAATTGCTCTCGTCGATACCGTTTGGTGTGGAAAATACCCACGCACAGCCGCGGTAATCGACAAGCGTCGGGCGTATAGCTCGGGGCCAGATTTCCTCGAGCATTTCCGGCGATTTAGTGAATGCTGCCTCATCAATCAGCACAGCGTGATATTTACGCCCACGCCCGGCCAGTTTGTTATTGTCCGTTACCCAAAAGTCGATGCGCCCCCCATTACGGAGAATAATGCGCTTTTCATTTTTTGACTGGCTGAGGATCAGCGGTTGCAGAACGGCGCTAATTTCATCCCAGATTTCCTGGTACTGGCGGTATTGTGCGGTAAAAATCCCCACCCTACCCGCGATAAGTTGCCCGGTGGTAGGAACGGCAAATTTCCGCGTAGCGAAACTGGTAGCGATGTTTACCAGCATCACCGTTTTACCCCAGCGACGACCACAGCATACCGCGTGGAAGCGTTCCTCTATTGCCGCCGTCCATGCAGCTATTTGCCCCTCATGAGGTTTTGGGAGGTAGATTTCAATCGACATTATCCACTCCCGGCATCGGCAGAGAGTTGTGGATAATTATTTCGTTATTCTCACCACCCACGCCTTTTTTGAGGTTTTCAATCTCAGTGCGCAGCTTTTCGTTGCGAAGCCTCAGTCCTTCAAGCTCCAGATCATTGCGACTGTCAGTTGCACCACCAGCAGAACTTCCTTTCGTCGCCATTATCAGCTTGATAAGTTCGCGCCGGGCGGCAGCCTTATCCTCCAGCAGGATCTCAACACCAAATTTCCCGAGCTTTGCCCCTGCATATAATTGTCGCGCATCCCCATCAAGCAGAGTGGTATCAGCCATATAAAGCTGTCCCGTTCCCTCACCGCAGCACTTCGGACAATCCGGATTGGGTATGGCGTTATCAACAAAGCCGAGGCCTCCATATTCCGGCTCGGGTTTGCCATCTCTGGAGGCCTGTGCCGCTGCCTTATCGAATTCTGCAATATCACGCCACTGGTAGAGATGATTCTCGCCCCAGCAATAACGGCAGTTAACACGGCGAAATTGTGCCAACTGATTGGGGTCGGCCTGGACAATAGCCATCAACTGACTCACCAGTAAATCCAGGTCTGCGGTATAGCGTTTCTGATACTGATTGCGGAAGTAGCTGATAGCACGATAAACCCTGGCATTTCTAAGCATACGGCTGGCGTTGCTGTTAGCTGTCGCACCTTGCCCCTCATAACCAGCCAGTCGGTATGCCTCTGTCGGCTTTTTCCCCTGAGCAACAAGCATCGCAAACTTAGCCTGCTGGTCAGAAATGCCGAATTCATCGGGGCAGAACGAAAATTCCTCCGCGTCGCCCTCATTCAGGCACGCATCGGATACTGGCTTTTTTTTCTGAGATTTTCCGTTCCGCTTTTGCGCAGTCTGCGCAGATTTTTTCTGCGCACTTTGTTGCGCAGTTTTGCGCATTTCTGTCTGCGCATTTTTCGGAGGTTTTTTGATGTAACGACGGGCTGTTGCGTAATTCAGTCCCCTTGCCTCACACCATGCCACCGGAGATACACCGGAGCGGGTGTATTCAGCAATATATTCCTGCTGCAACGCCCCCCAGTCCGGTCTGCTCATCAGTTAGTCCTGATTTTTATCCACCCTGAGTAGTTCACGCAGGGCAAAGGCATCCCCTTTTCTGGCAAGCTTAAACAATGCCGCCCGTAGTTCGGCTTCACCTTTCGCTCTGCCCTTACGGATGGATGCGTAAAAATCTGTCATTGCTTCCCGATTTTCTTTCAGTCGGTTCAGATCAACATCCAGAACGTCAGCGATTTGTTGTGCAGTCATCCGGCACGCTGCCAGAGACTCGACTTTCGAATACGGAATCATTTGTCACCCCCATTGATATGCAGGGTGTCTTCTTCCTGTATTTTTCGTGAAGGATTTTTACTGCAGCGTTGTTCCAGGTGACCTGATGGTGAATGCGTTTATGGCTGGCCCCCATCAGTGAGATTTTTACGCACGAGGGCGCATACATGACGGAGTAAAAACTTTTAACGTAGGTTCCGGAATCCAGATACAGCTCGGTCATTCCGCCGCTGTTTTTCTGCGTCTGTTTCTGCCCTAACTGGACAGCACCGATCGTCATAAACAATTCACCACAGCGACCGAGATTCGTGTACGTATTCACATCCTCGTTAATGCGCCCCATGAATGAGAACGGTCGATCAACCGAACAGATAAAGCTGTTCATTGCCTTGCGTTTCACCCACGAAGCATGGCCGCCATTGTCACCAAGAAAATCCCCGCCCTGCGACATAGCGATGGAAAGCGCAGGTATTGATTCGTAGTACGCCAGCATTTCAGAAAGGATCGCATCCAGTTTTCTTATCGGGAAATAGGCCTGGTCATAGTTGCGATCCACCCGAAACTGGAACTCGTGATAATCATCATCGAGCTGAATGAAGTATTTACACCCGACCAGTTTTGCCAGGTCGAAACAGGCATTACGGGCGTAAAAAATTGAGCGGCGATCACCGAAATTATCGGCTTCGTCAAAACGACTGGCTATATCGGCTTTGGAAAACACCAGCACCTGTTCACCAAATTCAGCTATGTACTGATGCCGTGTCTTATCTTCATCATCAACAACGATAAAAACTTTTCCGGTATAGCCAGCACGACGCAACGTCCGGTAAGTCAGAACTTTGTCCGGGCGCCCGTGAGTCAGAATAAAGGCGCAAAAATCATCACGCATATTCCTCCTCCTCCCCGCCATGCATGATCTCCACCATGCGCTGCGTCATCCGGACAAATCCATTTTCAATAGCCTGCTGATAATCAATGATCACCAGCGCCGACTCCTCAAAAAGGTTCTGAATTTCAGCGGGGGCGTGAGCGTAATAGTCCGCAATTCTGCTGAAATTAAACACCGTGTGACGTTCTGCCGCGCACAGGAGGAATTTTTCGATATCAGGCTCAAGGGACGCCGAACGTATCCGGCTGACCAGCTCCTGAGTTTTCGTATCGTCGCACAGTTCACTGATATCCGGTTTATCGCCTGACGGCTCATAAACAGGCGTATCAATTTTCGTCGTGTACGGCTCCTCCTCATTTCCTGTACCTGGCAAAACATCCGTCAACAATTCATCAATTTCTGTTGGGCTGAATCCTGTCAGGGAGACATCAAAATCAGCATTGATTAGGTCCGACAGCTCCATCCGTAACAGATCTTCATCCCAGCCAGCATTCATCGGCAGGCGATTATCTGCCAGGCGGTACGCCTTTTTTTGGTCATCCGTCAGACCAGACAGAACAATGACCGGAACCGAATCCATTTTGAGCACTTCAGCCGCCATAACACGACCGTGACCCGCAATAATTTCGCCCTTTTCATCAATCAGCACTGGATTAGTCCAGCCGAATTGCTTAATGCTTTCTACCAGTTGTGCCACCTGCTCAGGGCTGTGTGTCCTGGCATTGTGTGCATACGGAGATAGTTCTTGTAACGGGCGATAGACGATCTTCAATTTCTCGCTCATACAGCCTCGCTTTATGAATAAAAAAGCCCACTATCGGCCAGTGCGCTGGGTGCGCGGCGGGTGCTGATAACGAGCTTTGACATTATCGCAGCCCCTCACACTGAAGGGCTGCTGTAATGCCTGTTACTCACAAATCAAACGAGCATGCTGACCACTCATTTCAATGCGTAAGTATTGTGGCTTGCCGTCAATCAACGCGGTGATTAACTTGTCACCTGTAGGTGTCCACATAATTTTCTCCTGTTTTAATGCCCCTTGCCGCCAGGCAGTTGATCAAAGTTCATCTTGATTCGGCAAGATTTAGAATGAATAAGATAAAATTGGCACACGCAGCAGAATTTCATACTTTCCGGACGCTGACGCACCCTTCATTTTTCAGCAAAATATTCTGCTATTACAGGCGATCAGTTCTGCATACACTGCCGAACACCGTCGACAATTTCACAAACCTGAGAAGATGTATCGAAAAGCTGGCGCGCCTTATCCAGACTGACGCATCCCGCCAGAAAAAAGGCACCAGTATCGCTACCAGTGCCCATTTCGCCGCCGTTCGCGGCATTCTGTGTGTCCAGTGTTTTCTGCTCATAACACACCTGGTTATCAGCGTTTCAACTGAAAGTGAGGCCCGTCTTTCAGTGTTTTCCAGTCCCCGCCCCATTCGATGGCAGTTCCCAGCTCTGCGGCAGCCTGCTTAAATGCCTGCGCGATTTTCTCGTACAGAGGCCAGTCCCATGACACCTGGCTGCCAACCCAGGCAACAACATCCACCGCATCACCGGTCAGGTGGCGGCTGTTCATGGTCTGGCTTTTCCCTTCCGCGACCAGCTGTTTCTGGCGTTCTTTCGTGCGCAGCCCTTCCGTAATACCGAAATCAACCTCCGTCAGCTCCAGCGCACGGCGAACGACAGCAACCAGCTGTGGTTTAACGCCCTCCAGATTTTTTTCACTGCGACGGCTGAATCTGAATTTACCCGACATATTCACCTCAACAATGGAAAGATTTTTGTGACGTTCCCGCGTGCGCGTATCACCAGCACGCAGAACAGCAGGTTAAAAAACACTTCCAGCCAGCCCGTTGCTAAC
>OHSP01000138.1_pt1 | contig 52349 bp, 47 predicted proteins | sample 1578711 | NCBI WGS metagenome assembly OHSP01 (sample SAMEA3879584, study PRJEB24766) | human gut metagenome | biome: human-associated habitat; feature: feces | place: USA | collected 1985/1987
AGAAACAAAACCTATTTATGTTTTTTCGAGTGTCTACTTGACGGGTAGCAGTTCACGCCATTGTAGAAAAGCTCTTTTATACAGCCTGCTATGACCTGAACGAAAGGCTCACAGCCAGGTTTTTATCCTTTGATCTTGGCAATTTGTTTTTCCAATTCCGGCATGACTTCAAAGAGATCGCCAACGATGCCGTAGTGGGCGAATTCGAAAATCGGAGCATCGGGATCTTTATTGACGGCAATGATCAATTCAGCATCCTGAACGCCCAATTTATGCTGGATAGCACCGGAAATACCCATGGCGATGTAGATTTTCGGGGCAATCTTCTTGCCCGTAATCCCGATCTGCAAATCATGGGGAGCCCATTCGTTATCGACGAGGGGTTTGGAAACGCCGAAGGCAGCCCCGATACGCTGAGCAAAAGCTTCGACAGCTTTCATGCCTTCTTCGTTCTGAACGCCGCGGCCGGCGCCGACGACGATATCAGCCGATTCAATGGACAGACTTTCAGCTACGTTTTCGACGGCTTCAAAGTTAGTTACTTTAATGGTCGGAACATCTCCGCTGAAATCGACTTTTTCTTTGATGACGTCGCCCTTGCGGGACGGATCAGCCGGGACACTGTGGAAGATTTTATCGCTGACCGTACCGAGCTGCGGGCGAGTCGTCGTCTGAATCTTAACCAGGAGTTTACCCGTGAAGGCCGGACGAATCCAAGTAAGCGTATCGTCATCACCTTCGTGGAGGACGTCGATGCAATCGGCAACGAGGCCGACCTTCAATTTAGCCGACAGGCGGCCGCCGAGATCACGGCCGTTGGGAGAACCGCCGATGAGGATGACGCTCGGTGCGTATTTTTCGACCAAAGCTGCAATGGCCTTCGTATACAAGGCCGAGTCATAGCCTTCGAGTACCGGATCTTCTACGGCGACGACAGCGTCTGCCCCATAGGAAATCGCTTCTTCAGCTGCTTTGCTCGTATCGGCACCGACGATATACGCGACGACTTGTTCGCCCTTTTTGTCAGCCAGCTGACGAGCCTTGCCCAACAATTCAATGCTCAGCGTGCTCAAGGCACTGCCGGCAACTTCAATATATACGCTGATGTTGTTTTTTAATTCCATGTTCAGAGCCCTCCTTACAGTAAGTTCTTGGCAGTCAGATCTTTAACGAGATTAGCCGCAAGGTCCGCTGGGGTATTCCCTTCGACCATGATACCGACGGGGTTCGGTTCCGGCGCGAACATTTCCGTAACTTTCGTTGCCGAACCGGATTTGCCAACACTTGCTGCATCGAGGCCCAAATCTTCGATACGCCATACGTCGAAGACAGCCTTTTTGGCAGCCATCTTACCGCGGATTTTCGGAGAACGCGGCGTATTGCTCTTATCCGTAACCGAAACGACGGCCGGTAACTGGGCCTGAACCGTTTCAACGCCGCCGTGATTGGCGCGGGTTGCCGTAATCGTCGAGCCTTCGACATTGATGGAATCAGCATAGGAAACGAGAGAGATGTTCAAATACTGAGCAACGGCCGGAGGAATCTGACCCGTATCGCCATCGGTCGAACGTTTGCCCGTGAATACCAGGTCGACGTCGCCGATCTTTTCAATAGCCTTTGCTAAAATCAGGCCCGTAGCTAAGGTATCGGACCCGGCCATGCGTTCATCGGATACGAGAACGCCTTTATCAGCACCGACTGCGATGCCGTCACGCATGACTTCCGCGGCCTGAGCCGTGCCCATGGTGATAAGGGTAACCGTGCCGCCCACTGCGTCTTTGACTGCAATCGCTGCTTCGATGGCATGCTTGTCAACGGGATTTAACATCGACGGAGCACCGACACGGACCAGGTTATTATCTTGCGCAATTTCGATTTCAGAAACTGCCGGAACTTGCTTTACTAAAACTACAATATTCATAGAAGAACCTCCTTTATAAGGACTGTAAGAATAGTGCATTCGCATATTGCGACTCTCTTATGTCCACTATTATACTCTATAATTAAAAATTTATCAATTAAGAATTGTTTTTAATTATATAATTTTATCCGTAAAATTCTCGTAAAGCCATCGTTGACAGACCAGCGTCGTTCTTCTAAAATCAAAGAGTCTATAATGGGTTAATCGTTTGATTTGCCAATGAAACTTTATACTTTTAGGAGGTCTTTCTTATGTCTTCACCAAATTCCGACGGACGACACTATGCCCCGCCCATGGCGCCGGACAGAAGCTATGTTGAAATCAACGCCTACGTCGTCGGCTGGGGGCTCTTTTTTGCCGCCCTCTTCGCCTTAGCCGTCGGCTATCTGTGTCTGAAAATCGGCCAGACCGTCGACGCCTTCGCCCCGGTCTCGGTCCTGGCTATGGGCATGGCCGTTCTCTTCAAGCGCAAAAACGCCTTCCCGGAAACGGTTCACATCCAGGCCATCGCCAGTGCCGGTACCAACATCATCGGCGGCGTCATGTTCATCCTGCCGGCCCTTTTCATCCTGCAGCTTGACAGTCAATTATCCTTTGCCGAAATGGTCATTCCCATCGTCCTCGGCGGCGTTCTCGGCGTCCTCTTGGCCACGACCTTCCGCCGCTACTTCTGCGAAGAAATGGACGCAGCCTATCCCTTCCCGTCGGGTCGGGCCGCTGCTGAAGTCTTGAGCTGCAACGAAGGCTCTAAGGCTAAGGTCATGGTTTTCAGCGGTCTCTTGGCCATGGCCTACGACTTTGTCCTCAACAGCCTCGGCTGGTGGCAGGAAGTCTTGTCGACCCTGACCTTTTCCTGGGGCCAGGCGGCGGCTGACAAGTACAAGTTGGCTTTCAGCCTCGATAACGACGCAGCCCTCCTCGGCATCGGCTACTTCACGGGCCTTCGCTACGCCGCCATCATTGCCGCCGGCTCCTTCTTCTCGTGGTTCGTCTGTATCCCTGTCGTCTACTATCTCGGCGGTGATCACGTCATGACCATCGGCGGCCAGACAGTTCTCTTAGCCAATGCCTCCATTGACGACGTCTTCTCCCAGTACGTCCGCCACATCGGCATCGGCATGCTGGCCATGGCCGGCATCATAGGCCTGGTCTCCATGTCGGGCGTCGTCGGCCGGGTCATGAAAAGAGCGGCCCTAGACATGTTCTCGTCGAAGGGCGCTTCGGCAACGGATCTTCTCCGTACCCAGCAGGATATGCCCATGAGCCAGATCGTCACCGGGACCCTGGCCATGGATGCCTTATTCATCCTCTTCTTCCATGTCACCTGCTCCCAGAACATCACCCAGACCCTTCTGGCCGGTGCCATCATCATCATCTTTTCCTTCATGCTCTCCGTCGTCGGCATCAGTTCCATCGCCTTTACGGGGAATGAACCGGTCTCGGGCATGACCATCTTTATGATCATCGTATCGGCCGTCCTCATGGGCAACGCCGGCATGAGCGGCAGTTCCGGCATCATCGCCATCCTCATGATGGCCGCCTTCCTCTGCGCCACCTTGGCCGTTGCCGGCAACTTCATGTCGGAACTGAAAGTCGCCTACCTCACGGGCGCCACGCCGAAGAAGATGCAGCAGTGGCAAATCGTCTCCATCATCGTCACCAGCTTCGTCTCTGTCGGTGTCATCTTCCTCTTGAACCACGCCTACGGCTACACCGGCCCCGGCGCCTTAGCCGCTCCTCAGGCCAATGCCATGGCCGCCATCGTCAAACCGATGATGGACGGCGGTGCCGCTCCCTGGCCGCTGTACATGGCCGGCGCCTTCTTCGCCTTTATCCTGTGGATGATGAAAGTTCCGCCGTTGGCCTTCGCTCTCGGCGCGTACCTTCCTATGGAAATCAACACGCCGGTCCTCATCGGCGGTTTAGTCTCTTACTTCGTCTCTCACAGCAGCAAAGACGAAGCCGTAAACGAACTTCGCCTCAGTGAAGGCAGCACCATCGCCTCGGGCTTCGTTGCCGGCGGTGCTATCGGCAGTCTCATCAGTGCCGTCCTCCACATCGGCGGCGTCGACTGGTTCTTAAAAGACTGGGTTACCACGCCGGGCGCTACCTACCTCGGCATCCTGGCCTATCTCGGCTTGTGCGCCGTCATCTACTGCGTCGCCTGCCGCATCAAAAAACATGCTTAACGTGCAGCCTTAACATAAAAAGAATGATCTCCTAACGTCCGTTTTGAAAGACGAACGCCGGGAGGTCATTTTTTATGGCTACTCACTATTTAAATTACATCAAAAGAATCACCCTTGTCCGAATCAGGCTAGCTCTGTTCCTATACGACTGCACCCCTTGTTTTTTTCTTAAAGTTTGATATACTATAGTTGATAGAGCCCACCACGCATAAGGCGGAAACGCACTGCGGACCATGGTGGGACTTTTTTTATATAAAGGGAGGGCCATTCGAATGAAGTTGAAAATTGAGCGTAACTACAAATCTCAGTGCAATCTCGAGAATAACCAAGCCACCTATAGAGAGTTGAAAAGTGCGCGTAGCTACGAATCACAGCTTGATCGGTTCATCGAAGACCACAACCTGACGGTTACCGATAGAAAAAAAGCTATCGACATCTTAAAACACGTAAATTATTATCGTCTAAGTGCGTATGGCATCGGTCTTAAAAAGCCAGATAACGAGGAAGAATACATTGACGGTATATCCTTAAATCACATTTATCGACTTTACTATTTTGATAGTTCTTTACGCAATCATCTCATTCATCTAATTGAGCAGTTAGAGATTCAGCTTAGAACTCAAATTTCTTACCATCTTGCTATGAACTATGGTCCGGAAGGATATATGGACGCTTCCAATTTTTCTGATAAGACAAATAAGCATAACCGTTCCATCCATGAAATCATTATCTCTAATTTCAGAAAGGAATGCGATCGACAAAAGAATCTCCCCTTTGTCAAACACCATAATCAGGAATATGGTGGGCATTTTCCTATTTGGGTCGCAACAGAACTCTTCACCTTTGGCAATCTGTCATCTCTATATAGTATTTTAAAAATTAACGATAAAAAAGAAATTGCCTCTCTCTATGATACAAAACCTGAATATCTAACTAGCTGGATTCTCGCAATGGTTGAGTTAAGAAATATTTGTGCCCACTATAGCCGTCTTTATAATATGCCACTAAAGCAAAAACCCCGCTTATATTCAGAGCATAGAAAATATTATTCCTCTTCTCGACTAAACAAACTATTTCCGACACTTATAGTTCTAAAAAGAATGACTTATTCTAGTGGATATTGGACCAAATTCGAAAATCAGTTAAAGCCGCTTATGAAGGCCTATAATGATGTCATAAAATTATCGTTTATAGGCTTTCCCCGCGATTGGGAGAATGTTTTAAAAAATGTAGTCGCATCCAACCCCTCCACACCAAAGGGACGCCTGTGAATCACGCTTCACGCCTGCTTTAATATCACTTTTTTATGATGCATGCATCAGACCTGATTTTTATAATATATTTCAAAGAACGCCGATTATCTCACGATGATCGGCGTTCTCTTTATAACGGTGCCCACGGATTCAGCCAATGATAGACCATCTGATCAGCGCCAAAATGGACAGCAATCATGCCGACGACAAAAACACCGACGGCATAGGTGCCCGCTTTAACCAGATTCTGCTTGGTGGCCAAGCCCTTTACGGCTTCCTTGATGTCCTGCAGTTCCTCGGTGGCAGTCCTGTTTTCCATGGTGTCGGGCGCTTTCAATTCTTTGACGGCGTCTGCTTCCACTTCCGCAGCACTGCGTTCTTTCAGTTCGTGCCAAACACAGGACTTGCACCATACCTTCCCATCAAAACGGACAGCCTTCTTTTTCTTCCCGCAACAACTGCACTTCTTCTTCATAATCCCTGCTCCCTCCAACCGACAGGCTCACGTCGGCCATCTTTTGTATATATTTATTATATCATATATATACTTTATATGACAAAGAACGCCTGCCCGTAGGAGCAGGGCCTTACCGAATCTTCAAGAGAAGCCGTTAAAAACAGCGAGGGCACGACCTAAGCCCAAAGCTCCGTCGTGCCCTCTTTGTCAGTCAACCAATATGATAAATCCCATTTTTACTTACAAATATAATCGAAGATATACTGCAGGGCCTCTTTGGACTGGGCATACCGTTCCTCTGTCCCGCTCAGGAGACGGGCAAGAATGGTAAAACCAATTTAATGAGACAGTCATCTAAAACAATCTGTCTCGATGGAACAATAAATTGAACATGAACTTCCTATTCAGAAGGGCATGTTATCTTTATGTCCATTGAATTTTCATAAATTTAGGATACTCTTCTTCTATAGTTCCTACGAGCATAAAAGCCATATCCAGAAGCACGGCGGGATCAAAGTGGTCCTTTATAAACAGAGACCATCGCATGACGACATCGCCTTCATGGCTGACGAAAAACTTACCAAATCGATACCCCTGATTAAGTTCATTGATTAAATCCAATACGGCTTCTCGCTTTGAAGGATCTTCTATCTTGGCAATATCAAAAATGCCAAGGTCTACAAAGGTCTCTTCCTCGGAAAATTCATAAACCACCGTAAGTATCTGATTGTTTTTAATCTCGTGTTGCGCAATAAAAGCCCGCGTCACGCCCTCATCATCAGTGAGCTCGCGATAGCGATATTCTCTTTCATCCAGATGATCTCTAAATAAATCCAGGTTACTCATCGTTACCTCCATGATAAAAACAAATACGTATCATAACTTTTATTGCTTTTATCATAACACAAATAACACAGAGTCGTAAATATACGTACAAATTTGCCTAAACAAAGGTCTCCTTAGGGTTAACTTTTTAGGTCTAACCCTCAGGAGGTCAAGGACAGAAAAAACAAATTCACTAGACATGTATCTTAAACAAGCCGTCGCGATTGCAGTAGGCATAGATAAAGCCATGGCCCCGGCTCATGAATCGACACTGCGCATCCTGTTCAGGATAGAGCTTGACCAAGGTATAGCGGTCGGCCGTCACATAGGCCATAAAGGAAATATAGTGCTCCTTAGTCATGGGATGGTCGATGTGGACGAAAAACTCATGTTCGATCATGTCATAATTGATTTGATGAGCTGAAGAAGCGTCTTCCACCGTAAGGACCGGCAATTTGACGCCGCAGCAATTATAATCGCCTTCGCCGAAGGTGGTGATGATATTGCCGCAAATAGGACAGGCGTAAAACTTAAGTTTTTTCACATTGGCCGAGCGGTTATCATTGACGGCATATTCACCGGCAAAGAGTTCTGCCACCGAAATACCGAGGGCTTCCGCTAAGGGGGCTACCAAGGTAATATCCGGCAGGCCCTTCCCGGTCTCCCATTTTGAAATCGTCTTGTCGCTGATACGCAGTTTCTCAGCTAATTCTTTTTGCGTGAGATTCCTTTTTTCACGCAGTTCTTTCAACATCGTTCCTGATATATAGTTCATACATTACACCTCTTTCCGTTACTATGATTATCTTAAAATAAAAGGGGCAATAAGACTACCTACGCAGCGTAGAATCGTCTCCCCTCCGAAAATAAGCAGCTCAACAATATCACTCCTTCGACGAAGAAAGCCCGTGCTTAACGGCACCGGATTCTAAAGTAATCCGCCGGCTATTCCGTATTTGCAAAAAACTCAAGCTTTATATTAAAGTCCCTTGTCATGAATGACAGCTTACATTCTTATCCTACAAGAAAAAGACGCATAATAACAATTCGTCTTACGCGTCTTTTCTATAAGCTTTACGTAGGTATTTTCATTCCTCAACATCATGAATAGCTCATATCGGTTCTACTTAGCCTTCATAAGCCAGTTTTTCCGTCCCATGTCCTAAGCGGTGTGTCGGACGATACCATAAGAGCAGGGCAAAAATAAGGACGGCGGTAACGGCCAGGCTGACCGGATAGGCCATCATGATCCAGTAAAAATCATGGTACCGAGGAAAGACGGCAAAAATCCAAAAGAGACGACTGCCGCAGATGCTGACAGTCGTAACGGCTGCCGGCAATAAGGAAATACCGAAACCTCGCATATAACCGGACATATTTTCATATAAAACAGTGAACACATAGGCAAAGAAGATCATCTTTAAACGGAGCATGCCGAGTTCAATGACGGCCGGATCCGGCGAAAAGAGGGATAACAGAAAGGGGCCGAACGAGAAAATCAGGAAAACGGCGGCGACAGAAGCGATGATGTCTTCGAAGAGGGCAATCTTAAAAATGCGGCGGCAGCGGTCAAGCTGACCGGCACCATAGTTCTGCCCGACAAAGGTCGTGCAGGCCTGGCTGAAGGAATTAAGCAGATCATACGTAATCATTTCAAGGTTAAAGGCCGCAGCCGAAGCAGCGATGGCATTCGTCCCCAAGCTGTTGATAGCGGCCTGGATAACGATGTTGGCTAAGGTAAATACGCCGCTTTGAACGCCTGCCGGAAGGCCGATGGCGATAACCGAACGGACGCAGTCCCAATGAATGCCGATATCGTCGACCTTCAGTTGAATGTAACGGTGGGGCCGCATCAACAGGCGGAACAAGACACCGGCACTGACAGCGTTGGCCATCACCGTCGCCAAGGCGGCACCGGCGACGTGCATATCGAGGACGGCGACAAAAAACAGACTGAGGATTACATTTACCAGTCCCGATACGACGAGGACCTTTAAAGGCATACGCGTATCGCCGACGCTGCGAAAGATAGACGATTCAAAGTTGTACAGCATGATGACCGGCAGTCCCAAGAGATAGATTCGTAAAAATAGCACTGCCGACGGCAAGACGTCATCGGGGACATTGAGCGAACCGAGAAGCGGTGCCGCCACGCCTTCTCCAATAAGGGCCACGACGACGCCGATGACCAGGGCCATGACGACGGCCGTATGTACCGTATGGGTTACGGTCAGTCTGTCCTTACGGCCGATGGCATTGGCGATGACGACGTTGACCCCAAGAGCCAATCCGATAAAAAGGTTTAGAATTAAGCCGATAATGGGGATATTAGCCCCAATGCCGGCGACGGCAATCGTATTGGCGGCACCGCTGAAATGACCGACAACGGCCAAATCAGATGCCAGAAAAAGTTGTTCCAAAATGACGGTTGCCGCTACCGGCAAAGCAAAGAGAGGGATTTTATCCCAGAGTGAACCGTGCAGCATGTCGATTTTAAACATTTTTTGATGTACGTGATGCATTGTATTTGTTTCTTCCATAGTAGGTCTCCTCCTAACGACACTCATTATAGTGCCGGAAGCTTTTCATAGCAAAGACCTATAAACTATCATTATCATAGTTTACAGCAATGGTACCTCATGCTACAATGGACCTGAAAAAGAAAGGAAACTCTCATGGATATTCGCGTCTTACGTTATTTTCTGGCCACGGCCAGAGAACAAAACATTACCCGTGCCGCTGAAACCCTGCACATTGCCCAACCCTCTCTTTCTAAGCAGTTGATGGAACTGGAAGCTGAACTGGGAAAACAGCTCTTAATACGGGGAAAGCGGCGCATCACCCTGACGGCCGACGGAATCTTGCTGCGAAAACGAGCTGAAGAAATCGTCGCCCTCCTTGAAAAGACGGAGCAGGAAATCGCTTCAACGGACCAGGATATTACCGGCACCGTCGCCATTGGCGGTACACCGCGCCAAGGCGTCCTTGAAGCGGCGTCAACCCTTCATCAGCAGTATCCGCAAATCCGTTTTTCCTTCCATGTCGGCGATGCGCCCGACATCATCGAACGCCTCGACCACGGCAGCCTGGATTTCATCGTCCTCCTCGACCGGCCGGACAAGGCAACGTATGGATCACATCCCCTGCCCGATGTCTCCCTTTGGGGCCTGCTCATGAAAAGCGACGATCCCCTGACAAAAAAAACAGTCGTCACCCCAAAAGACCTTTGCCAGCGCCCCTTGGTCATTGCCCAACGAGAAGGGATTCGCCAAATGCTCTTCGATTGGGCAAAGCCCGTTTCCGACCAATTAGACATCATCGCCACCTACAACGTCATGAACGGGACCCCCGTCCCCTTTGCCCTCTATACTCCGGGACTGGTCCTCATCATCCGCGACCTCCTGTCGCCGACCATCGACCCGGCCGTCGCCTTTCGCCCCCTCGATCCGCCCATAAAAACCAGTCATTACCTGGCCTGGAAACGCTATCCTGCCTTTTCGGCAGCCAGTCAAAAATTCTTAGAAACCGTCTATCGACTCTATCCCCAAAAATAGCCTGTAAACGGGCCCTGCCAAAAAGAAGGATCTGCGCAAACCATCAAATATTCCTATGCGAAAAAGACTTATGGATGAGTGATTCATGGCGAATACCAACGACCTTTCCTTTTGTGCCAAAAGAAAACTCCCTTCTAGGTGAACAGGATATACTTAGTTACCTGTCCACTAAAAAGGGAGTCATTTTGTCTATGTCTGATAGTGCGCTATATCAGAGAATCGACTTATAGAGATCTACAATTTGGGACTTTTCGACATCTCTCGGATTTCCGGGCGTGCAGGCATCGGCCATGGCCGAATCAGCTAAGAAATCAATATCTTTTTCCTGAACGCCAAGGTCGGAAAGTTTTCGAGGGATACCGACATCGTCTGCTAATTGTTGGCAAGCATCAATGGCGGCTTTACGATATTCGTCTTGACTCATTTCGTCAACGCCGGCAACGCCCATTGCCCGAGCAACTTCACGATATCGTTCCCCCGTGGCAGAAGCGTTGAATGTCAAAACAGGTGCTAAGAGGATGGCACAGGCCACGCCGTGAGGAATATCATAAAAAGCACTTAACGGATGGGCCATGGAATGGTCGATACCAAGGCCAACGTTAGAAAATCCCATACCGGCAATGTATTGGCCAAGGGCCATTTTTTCTCGAGCCTCCATATCCCCTTCTACAGATTTACGCAGCCATTTGCTAATGATTTCAATGGCTTTCAAGTGCATCATATCCGTCATTTCCCAAGCATTCTTGGTAATATACCCTTCAATGGCGTGGACTAAGGCATCCATGCCGGTAGCCGCACAAAGTTTTTTAGGCATGGATGCCACCATATCCGGATCAATGACGGCTACGACAGGAATATCATGGGGATCGCAGCAGACAAATTTACGATGCTTTTCAGGGTCTGTAATGACATAGTTAATCGTAACTTCAGCTGCCGTGCCGCTCGTCGTTGAAACGGCAATGATCGGCAAGCACTTGTTCTTCGTAGGCGAAGCTCCTTCAAGACTTCTGACATCGGCAAATTCCGGATTCGTCAAAATGATGGCAATGGCCTTTGCCGTATCCATAGCGGCTCCGCCGCCGACAGCGACGATAATATCGGTCTTTGCATCTTTACAAAAAGCTACGCCGTCCTGAACATTCTGAATTGTCGGATTGGGCTTAATCCGATCATAAACCGTATACTGGATGCCATTTGCATCGAAAAGATTGGTAATCTTGGTGGCTACTTTAAATTTCATTAAATCCTTGTCGGTAATGACCGTAACATGCTGACAGCCGCGGTTTTTAACTTCTGTGACGATTTCCTGAATAGCCCCCTTACCAAAGTATGATGTTTCATTTAAAGTGATCTTATTTGCCATCTTGCATTCCTCCTACAACTTGTATAAATTATTTTCATTAATATGTATGTAATTACCGTGCCAATCAAAGGCAGGAATACAGATAAAATCACTATACTGGCTAGTTTATGCGTTATTATATTTTTTTAACGAACTTCTTTAGGACAAACGAAAAGAAAAAAATCTCAAAAAGTCTCAAACGTCTTGATAATTTTTGAGATTTTTTGAGATTTTTGAGACATTTCCAAGGACCTATTACGGGTGGCGCCGCCGGATTTCTTTAGGCCGAATTCCATGGCGATGACAGAGGCGATAAAAAGTCGCTCGGCTTACTCCGTAAGAACTTGCAGCAGCCGGTACGTTCCCAAAAGCAGTTTCTAAACAGTGCAGGAGTGCCGCTTTTTCTGCCGCATTTGTTCCCTCAACAGGAGGGTTCCATCGTCGGACATCATCTGCCGGCTGCCTGTCGCGAAGAGCCAGGTCATGGGGCATGATGATCGCCGATGAGCTGGTGTAGAAAGCTCGTTCAATACAATTTTGCAGCTCTCTGACATTACCGGGCCAAGAATATTCCAGAAGAGACTTCAATGCCTCCGGAGATAATTGGCGAGTCCGTTCGGGATAGCGTGTATTAAAGCGCTTCAAGAACAGGTTGGCACAGTAGCTGATATCGTTCGGTCTGTTGCGGAGCGGAGGGATGGACAGTTTAAGAATGTTCAATCGATAGTATAAATCGCCGCGGAAGGTTCCCTTTGCGACTTCTGACTCCAAGCAGCGATTGGTCGCAGAAATAACGCGGACATCGAGTTTTTTCTCTTCTTTGCCTCCGATACGGCGAATGCAGAGCGTCTCTACAGCCCGGAGCAGCTTGGCTTGGAATTCCAGAGGCATTTCACCGATTTCGTCGAGAAAGAGAGTCCCGTGATCAGCCAGTTCGAACTTACCCGGATTCCCTTCTCGAAGGGCCCCGGTAAAGGACCCTTTTTCATAGCCGAATAATTCGCTTTCAATTAAATCTCGAGGCAATGATGCGCAATTCACGGCAACGAAAGGCCCTTTATGCCTGGGGCTCTCGGCATGGATGGCCTGGGCAAAGAGTTCTTTCCCGGTCCCACTTTCCCCTTCAATAAGGATGGTGCTGTCATAGTAGGCATATTGACGGCCTTTATCAATGACTTCAGACATAGCGGGGTCCGCCGTATAAATATTTTGAAAGGTATAGTTTGCTTGATTGCCGGCTACACGGTTAACGGACCGAAATAAGTGTTCCTGTCTGCGCAGAATGAGCGTATACGTTTGTCCCGTAGCATCGCAGGTTTTGGATAAGGTAGCACTGAAGTGACGTGTTTTCTTGGCTAGAACGACGCCCAGATCATCCATATACAAGGGGCTGTCACGCACCGTATCGGACTGCATGGCAGGCCAGTCGATTTGAGGCAGGACACGGCGGAAATCGAGGGCCGACAGCTCCTTATGGGATACGCCCAATTCACGATAGGCCGTGGCATTGGCCCAGCGTACTTTCAAGGTATCATTTAAAAGAAGGATGGATTCCGGCAGGCCATTGGCGGCTGCTTTCATGAAATGGCTTTGGTGATAAGAACGCAAGGTCTGTTCGATACTAAAGGCACAGGCTACCACCAAGGCTAAGGTATGGGGATGAGCGGCAGCCGCACTGCCCGAAAGATCCAGAACGCCGATCACCTGTCCGTCATTCCCGTGGATGGGTGCTGCTGAACAGCTCCAGTTATGTTGGTCAGCACAATAATGCTCTGCGCCGATAAGCTGTACGGGCCTGTCATATTCCAGGGCCAGCCCGGGACCATTCGTGCCGACAGAATCATTTCTCCACACAGAACCGGGATGAAAAAAAATATTTTCTGAATGTTGCAAAATCGTATCATCGCCAATGGTACGCAGCACGCAGCCGGCACTATCCATTAACGCCAAGAGCGAATGGGATTCCCGGACAATTTCATGGACACTTTGCATAATGGGTCCGGCAACTTGCAACAATAATCTGTTTTTTTGACGACTTCTATTTAGATTTTCTAAATCAACGGGCAGATTTTTTCGGTGCCATGGATCGATTCCCTTCTTGCGGCAATCCTGCCATGAACGGGCAATAAGCGGAGGCAATTGTTTACTCAAGATACCCTCTTCGATGAAGCGCTGCCAGATTTTTTTCCGTTCTTGTAAATCTATCATTGCCATACCTCCTTTACAGAGAATAAGTCACGTGTATGTAGGGTCACGAAACATCAAATATTTTTGATGGTATCATGGATTCGGACGTATCACAAAAACTTTACGGAGATTTCTATTCGGATAACGTCGCTGCCAATATATTCGCAGGCGGTCCCTTCCGATCTCCTATCTATTCTACCATGCTGCCCTTCTTGAAAACACCTTGCTCCCTCCCATACGAATAAATTCAAAATCTATGTCCTCCGAAAAAGCCTCTTTTTTATACCCTGTATGGGTCGTAGTCAAACAGCTCCTCTCATCAGGGTACTTTCGCTCATTTTTTTATGAAGACAGCTTCCTTTTCAAGTGAACCGAAAGACAACATCCAACAAATCAAACGTCTATTTTTATCTGTTTCTATTGTATTGAGCCCCAAATTGCCCTATAATAAGAGCGAATCATTGGGAAATAGAAAAAGATAACAGAAAACAAGAGAAAGAAGGAGCTTATCATGCTGGGATTAGAACGCAGACAAAAAATCATGGAAAAGATTCGAATTGACCGCAAAGTTTACGTCTCAGAACTTGCTAAGTTATTCAAAGTAACCGAAGAAACAATCCGCCGCGACCTGGAAAAACTGGAAAGACAGGAGTTGCTCAGCCGCAGTTACGGCGGTGCCGTGATAACGGAAAGCACGAGTGATGAACTTTCTTATACGCGTCGCAGCTCTATAAACAGCGAAAGCAAACTGCTCATCGCCGACAAAGCCGCAAGCCTGATTCAAGACGGCGACACGATCATGATGGATTCCAGCACGACCTGTCAAGCACTCTTGCAGCGCCTTCAGAATCAGCGTAATATCACGGTCGTTACCAATTCCATCCGTCTCATGAACGATTTCATCGGCTGCGGTTTCAAAATGATCTGCACAGGCGGCACGATGCGCGACAGCTCCTGTGCCCTGACAGATTCCATAGCCTGTGAAACACTTACCCGATACTACGTCGATTTTGCCTTTATCAGCTGTAAGAGCATCGACTTGAACAAGGGCATTATGGAATCCAACGAAAGCGAAAGCCGCGTCAAGAGCATCATGATGCAGCAGGCCCGCAATACCATTCTTCTGGTCGACCATTCGAAATTTGACAAAACGGCGTTTGTTAAATGTGATGATTTCGAACGCATCGACACCCTCGTCACCGATGTTCCGCCTTCTAAGGAATGGCAGGAATTTCTGGCAGATAAACAGATTAACTTAATCTTCTGACAAAGGCTGATTTACAAAAAACGACCTCCTAAATTAGACGTTCGGATCTAATCTTAGGAGGTCATTTCATGTCCATAAGAAATTCGTTTTATATTTTTAGGAAACGATTTCAAGGCAGGAAGAATACCTGCTGCATCTTCGGCTGTGCTCCCGTCGTTGGATCCATTTCCATGACCATGACATCCTTCATGTACTCATTCCACTTGTCAACGACAGCGCTCTTGGCCTGATAGGCTTCGGCATAAGCCACCCCTTTTTCGCATTCAAAATAGCCGAACAGTTCATTTCCGACATTCCATATCGTATAGTTTGAAATACCGGCATCCTTCAGTACCTGCTTCATTTCCGGCCAAATATGGGCATGACGATATTTATATTCATCGAGTTTTCCCTCTTTGACTGTCGCTTTCCATGCAAAACGTTCCATCAAAAAAACCTCCCATACATGTTCATCAAAATAATCAAAAAGAAGAACCTTCGTCTCCCCCCTTCTCCTCTTGCCCGACAAAAGGATTTCTCTCAGAGTGGCGAAGGCTCTTTTTCATCTTATACGTTAAACCTCAATCGTATGCAAACTACTGTCATTTTCCTACCGGATGAATGGCATTGACATTATGTTCGACTGGTTTGACAAACCAGCCATTTTCATCGATTTCGTGGTCATAGCGCTGTTTCGTGATTTCATCAAGGGTCAGTCCGCGGGCATCGGAACCAAAGAAGGTACCGGCAACCCAGCTGATAAATACGAATCCAATCATGATCATCGCAGCGACCTGGAAACCGACCGTTTCCATCAGGATAGGAACGAGGAAGCCCCAAACAGCGGCGGAGAAACGCGTGACAAAGAAGGTGAATCCCTGTGCCGTTGCGCGGTAGCGGACCGGGAAGAGCTCGGAACTCCAAAGTTGATAGAACTGCTGCTGCATCGAGAAGCCCCAGACAATGGTGAAGAAGAAGAGCATCCACATCTGCATCATATTAGCTGGCAGGGCCCAAACGAACCAACTGATGACACCGAGACCCGAGAAAATACCGAAGACCTTGCGGCGATTAAATTTATCGCCTGTATACATAAAGATGAAAGTCGTCAAGATACAAACGGCAAAGTTCAAGGCCGTCAGGAACAAGGACATGGCGTTCGAGAGCTTACCGAGATGTTCGTACACATAGGGCATGAAGAATCCATTCGTACTGGCTGCCAGATTCCAGAGCGTATAAACGGCACAGAGCATGACCACCGTCTCGAGGCAGGTACCATGAAGGATATCGCCATAATGGACCTTACGGACTTTGATGCCTTTTGCCGCAAGTTCCTGTTCCCGTTTATGGGCTTCTGTCCATTCCGTCGATTCCGGCATCTTCAAACGCTGATACCAAATCCAGCCGGCAACGACGATCAAATGGGCAAAGATGATACGGTTGCCGAGAAGGCCGAACATCGAATTGAGCGGAATGGATGCGAGAAAGACGACAACAGGCCCGAGCATCCAGGCAACCTGTGCCGAGCCGCAGTGCTTGGCACGATTTTTCGAAGGTGCTTCTTCCGCAATGAAGGTCCAGGAAGCGACGACATCGGCACCGACCATGAGCCCGACAATGACGTAGCCGAGCAGGAACAGGGGATAGTTCGTTGCCAGGCAAATCATCGCCACGCCGATCATATAAAATAGAAGTGCGTAGTTATAAACGAATTTACGGCCATACTTATCACAGATCTTACCCCCGATCAGCGCCCCGATGGCAGCCCCTCCCGTATTCGATGACAGCGCAGCCAGAAGGCCCATCTGCACACTGCTCATGCCGAGATAGCCTTGCCACATCGACAGTCCGGAAGCCCCTGCTACGATGGAGCCGGCATCGATGTAACTGATGAGCCCGGCAATTAAGGTCTTTTTCCAAGCAGACATCTCGTAATCGACTTTTACACCTAACATAGCCTTTCCCTCCCTAAAAAAATGATTAATCCAAAAGGTCTGTATTCAAATCAATATGGAAATCCTTAGCAAGCTGTATAAAGCCCTCCCGAGGAATCGTCTGTTTTTTACCGCCCATCGATAAGACTTTGACACAAATTTCCGAGGCTTTTTCAACCGTATCCATGAGTCCGAAGGCTTCATCAAAGGTATCGCCGCAAACGAACAGGCCATGATGGGCCCAGACGACGACGCGGTATTTCTCCATGAGTTTGACCGATGCATCAGCAATTTCCTTGCCGCCCGGTACCATCCAGGGCACGACACCGATGCCTTCCGGGAAGATGACCGGATCTTCCGTGGCCATTTCCCAAAGCTCACGCGTGAATTCCTTATCCTTCAGGGGCAGGACAAAAGTCAGGGCAATGAGATTCGTCGGGTGTGCGTGATAAATGATGCGGTTCGCCCCGTTCGTCATCTTTTTCTTCAGTTCATGGGCTGCCAGGTGCGTCGGCAGTTCACTCGTCGGACGACCGCCGTTGACAAGGCCCCAAACAATGCCATAATTCTCGCCTTTTTCGTCGATCTTTATGAGGGCCGTGTTTTCTTCCGGTGCCAATGAGACGTTGCGCATATATTTGCCGCTTCCCGTAACCAGGAAATATTCTCCGGCAAGGCCCGGGACAGTATTGCCGATAGGCTTCCATTCTTTCACGTCGTGCAGCGATTCCTTGACGGCGTCGACTTCTTCGCTTTTGACGCGATAGGTCAGGTTGCCGCCGTTCCGTTCATGCCAGCCTTTCTGAAATGCATCTGCCGTCAGGCGCTTAAAACCTTCCATAAATGTTGAATCTTTGATATCCATGATTGACTCCTTCTTTATTTCAAATTATAGTTTCTCTTATCGCTTGGACAGAACGTCCTTTTCGTAATCCGTAATGACGGAGTACCACTGACCGTCAACGGGGACCTCGTTGCGTTTGCAGAACTCAGCCCAGACATCGCCGAAGGGCAGCGTCTTCATTTCTTCCAGTCCCTGCAGGACCCGCGTGAAGTCGGCCGCATCTTGTGCTTCCTTGAGTTCTTGGTTCGGCGTCAAGAGGCCGTAGAGCAGTGCCTTCTGCATGTTGCGCATGCCGATAACCCAGGCTGCAACACGGTTGATGCTGGCATCGAAGAAGTCAAGACCGATGAACACCTTGTCGAGGGCATCACAGCGGACGAGCTCCGTTGCCAGTTCTTTGAGCTCATCATCGAACTTGATAACATGATCGCTGTCCCAGCGGACCGGACGGCTCACATGGAGGGCCAAACTGTCGTTAAAGAGCAGCATCGAAGAAATCTTATCCGAAACGACTTCCGTCGGATGGTAATGACCCGTATCGAGGAGACACATGATGCCATTCTTGGCAGCGTAATTCATATAAAATTCATGAGAGCCTACGGTGTACGACTCAACGCCGATACCGAAAACCTTTCCTTCCACTGCGTCAGCGATGTTCTTACGGTCATATTTCACGGAAAGGATTTCATCCAAAGATTCCTTGAGGCGCTGACGAGGTCCCAAACGGTCAGCAGGCACATCCTTTGTCCCATCGGGAATCCAGATGTCGTCCAGAGCCGTGATGCCAAGTTCTTCACCAAAGTAGTTGGCAATCTTCCGGCAGGCTTTGCCATGAGCAATCCAGAAATCACGAATATCCTTATCCGGGCTGGAAAGGGTCATGTTGTTTTTAACATTCCGGTGACTGAAGAAAGTCGGGTTGAAATCAAGGCCGATGCCTTCTTCTTTCGCAAAGTCAACCCAGGCATTGAAATGTTTCGGCTCGATCTGATCACGATCAATATTTTCACCGGTGATTCGGTACGAAGCATGAAGGTTCAGTTTGTGCTTAGCCGGAATCAGAGAATAAGCCTTTTTGATATCCTGCATAAGTTCTTCCGGATTGCGTGCACGGCCCGGATAATTGCCCGTCGCCGCAATGCCGCCGGTCAGTGAGTCCGAATCGAATCCTAAGACATCGTCGCCCTGCCAGCAATGCATGGAAATACGTACATCTTGCAGTTTCTGTAAGGCCTTTTCTACATCCACACCCATCGATGCGTAAGTTTCTTTTGCTTCTTCAAATCTCGACATAATGAAAACCTCCTATAAATCCTGTAACCTTGAGGTGACGTACATCACCTGATATATAATATTTATAATTTCCAACATCTTAATCGCTCCGGTTATGGAACCGGAATTACTCGAATTGATTTTCGATGCGCTTCACATCGAAGGACTTGGCTACGACCCGGCGTGCTTCCTTTAAATCTTCAAAGACCTTAGCACCCAGCATCTGCGCCATGATATTGCCGATAGCCGTGGCTTCTACGGGCCCGGCAAAAACCGTTTTCCCCGTTGCCTCTGCCAGCATCCGATTCAAGAATTTATCCTGACAACCGCCGCCGACGACATGAATCGTATCGTACGTACGGCCCGTGACTTCCTCGATTTCGGCAACGGTCTTGGCATAGCAGTTTGCCAAACTCCGATAGACACAATACAGGAGTTCACATTCAGTTTCCGGTTTTTCCTGATTGGTCCTATCGCAATAATCCTGCAGGGCCTTTATCATACTGTCCGGAGCGAGGAACGTGCTGTCGTTGACATCAACTGTCGATGTAAAATAGCGGCCGATATGGGCCAGTTCATAAAGTTCGTCAAAGGTGTAGGGATGCTTAAACTCGCGGCGCAGATTCTGCATCATCCACATTCCCATGATATTCTTGAGATAGCGATAGCGATAATGGTATCCGCCTTCATTCGTAAAATTATGCTTTCGACTCATTTCGGTACAATCCGGAATCAGGCGTTCAATTCCCATGAGCGACCAGGTTCCCGAACTCAGATAAATGCTGTCATCGGAATTCGTCGGGACTGCCATGACGGCCGAGCCCGTATCGTGGGTGGCCGGAAGGACAACATGGGTCGTGAATCCGACGCACGCTTCCATTTCTTTTGAAAGGGGGCCGACCAGTGTCTTCGGCATATGGATGTCACCAAAAATTTTTGTCGGCAGGCCCAGCATTTTAAGAAGTTCAAAATCCCAATCCTGTGTTTTTGCATTAATCAGTTGTGATGTTGTTGAATTAGTGTATTCATTCATGGCAATCCCGGTCAGTCGATAATTAAGATATTCCGGAATCATCAGAAAACGTTCTGCCTTGTCCAGTACTTCCGGCGTTTCTTTTTTGATAGCCATTAAATGATAGATGGTGTTAATCATCATTTTCTGAATGCCATTGCGACTGTAAAGTTCCGCTTCGGAAATCGTCTTATAGACTTCTTCATCCATCCCCTTTGTACGTCCGTCGCGATAGGCAACCGTATCGCCGATGACCTGGCCGTCCTTATCGAGGAGAACAAAATCAACACCCCAGGTATCGATGCCGACGCTCTCGGGAATGCGGTCAAGTTCTTTACATTTCTTAAGCCCTTCAACGACCTCATGAAAGAGATGCTCAAGATCCCAACAAAGATGGCCATTCCGTTTTACAAGCTTGTTCTCGAATCGGTAAATTTCCTCAATGCGAATCTTGCCTTTATCAACCCATCCCAGGATATGCCGACCGCTCGAAGCGCCGATATCCACCGCCAAATAATACTTTATATCTGACATACGCCCATTTCCTTTCCCATCAATAAACCACTTACACTTTTCTTGTTTTCCTGTTTTCTTCTTTGTTTACTTGGTTTTTACAATAACTATACTACATTTAAACTATGTAAAAGTCAACATTCTTTCTTTTTTCATATGTTTTTACTTTTGTTATGCATTAAGAGCAATATATGAAGTTCTTTTTATCAATATTATTTACATATTAATAACGGATTTCTTAAAGAATACGGTCTGGATTCAACAAGAAAGATGGCTTTGATCGAATCGCACCCCAACATCAGTGCCTCTGTATCCCCTGCCCATTCGCCCGGCCCGATACAACGCAAAAAAACCTCCGAAAGTTAGATTTTTATAACTCTAACTTTCGGAGGTTCTTTAGACTTATCTGTTCCTGAATTTTTTTATATCGTCATCAAAAGCAGACGCCGGCCTGCAAAATGACGTTGGGATAGTAGGAAAATTCGCCGGTCCGTACGGCAAATTTAACGTGCGCCGATTCTTTCTTTAAATCCACATGGGGAATAAAGTCTTCTTCGGCACCTTTCAAGGTATCCCGTAAATGTTCTAAGATTGCGGGATTCGTTTCTTTGATTTCTTCGGCAAGCGTATATTTTTCGACGACAATTTCATCCATAATAGCGTCGAATACTTGACGGAAGGTCGGTACACCGCCGACGACGGCTAAGTCGATGATGGGTACCCCGCTGGGAATAGGCATGCCGGCATCACAGAGAAAGAATCGATCTTTATGCAACGCTATGAGACCTTACGAAGCTTCTTTGGCTAAAGCCATGGGGCTTTCGTTGTGATCTTCCAAAGACAATCGTGCCAACCGTTCAATAAAGAAGAAGTGACGGTTAAAGAAATTGACCAGTTTGCCGACAGCCATGGCCGATACGATGGTGCCCACACCGATAGCAGCAAAAGTCTGGGAACCGCCATAGAAAAGAGATACGCCCAAGGCCATGGCAACCAAGGTCGAATCGAAGATTACTTTGGCCGTACCCATGCGGATATTCGCCATTTGAGCAATGGCTTTTACGATGCCGTCACCGGGGACCATGAGGACCTGCGAGGCCACTTCCAGGCAGATACCGAAGGACAGGACGGCGCAGCCCACGAGAAGTATGATAAAGGCCAAGAGCCAAGAGTGCCCCTGCAGACCCGATAAAAAGGGCATATACAAATCAAGAGCCGCACTGAAAATGACGCTAATCCCCAACTGAAGACCTTCTATGGGATGGAACTGCCGCCGCAGCAAAGCGATTTGAGCAGCAATAAACAAGATATTCGCGACAAAAGTGATCTGACCGAAGGTCCAATTCGAATACAGGCTGATGACGATAGGGACACTCGATATGGGCGATGACCCGAATCCGGCAACGATAATTAAATCTATCCCCAAGGCGTTGATTAAAATACTTAGAATAAATACGGGAATCCGTATCTCTTTATGATGCATATGACGCAAAATTAATCCCCCCACTTTTTCTGATTTATAATGATTTTACGAAAAGTTTCCATGAATTGCTGTCGCTCTTCCGGCTCAATGCCCTGCCACATGAAATCGTCCAGGCCGTAGATGATTTCGCGGATGCGTTTGGCTTTCTCCCACCCCTTTTCGGTCAGGAAAATAGAGACGCCGCGCTGATCGTCCGGTCGCGTTTCCTTGCGGATGAGTTCCAGTTTTTCCATCCGCTTGAGGAGGCTGGTCACCGTCGATTTATCGATAATGCATTTTTGGCCAATGTCTTTCTGGCTGGCTCCGTCGTGAAACCATAAATATTCTAAAATCTTAGGCTGACCGGGCATGAGCCCTTCTTTTTTTATATATCGGGCAATTTCCCGACTCGAGCGATGAAATCCGATTAATAACAAAATATGTAAGGCTTCTAAATCCATATCGTCATTCCTCTTTTTGTTTTAATTCAAACTAAATAGTTGTAATTCAAACTTCTTTATTATTATAATCCAGGGATCCAAAAAGTCAATAGGCTTAAGGCATCCATAATCAAAAATCGGCAAAAAAAATCAGCACGACGGCCAAAATCAGAACCATCGTGCTTTCTCTTAATCATGGGAATTGGGCGGATAGGGGTAGAGGATGACCTCTCCGTCGAGGTATTCGGCTAAAAAGATATCCCGCGGCTCATAGCCCTGGCGGGTCAATTCATGCGTGAGCCATTCCGAATCCTTGTCGATCAGCACCAAGACATCGGTATTGATCTGACCGTCGGCAATGATGGGAAAGCGGATGTTGTCTTCCCCCATCTGGACGACCGTCAGCTGACCATTTTGTTCGAGGACGGCCCGCTTGACATCCTGAATACGCTGGACTCCCATGGCTCGCAGCTTCATCTGTAACTCAAAAGCCTGGATGCCAGAACGCAGGCAGGTTTCCGTCTGGAGTTCCCCTTGTTCGATGAGGATGACCGGCTTGCCGTCGACGAGGATGCGAATAAGGCGGCTGACAGATTTTAAGTATTTCAAAATCATGACCAAAATCGTCCAGACGACCATGATCATGAGAAACTGAAAAATACTGATCGTATCGTTATAAATGACGCCGCCGATAATGCCGCCGAGAACGTAATTCTGTATCTGATCCAAGGCCGACGTCGGCGCCAGATTGCGCTTGCCCAAGAGGTTAATCTGTAAAATAAGGGCCAACAGTCCCAAGCCCAGTTTAGCAAAAATCATAGAATACGGAAACATGGCCCCTCCTAGTGTGATACGTCGACGAGTTTGACGTCTTTTTGAATTAAATAAACTCGGTTAATGCGGTAGGCTGTATAACTGCTGTTAAAATCGATACGGTAATAATCGTCATGAATCTTAATCAGCATCCCATCCTGCAAGCGCAGGGAATTGACAGCAATATCCGACTCCGACAAGGTCATATTGTCGCTGAAGGTATCGAGAAACTGCATCATCCGCGACGTATTTTCCCTCGTTTCCCGCTGCCGGCTGTAACTGTCCCAATTGGAACCGATTAAAAATAAGCCGATCAAGAGCAGGATGATGCTCAAATCACGGTACTTCGACTGCAGGCGGTTGCGCATGTATTTGGCAGTGATAATGACCAAGGCTACTAAAATAAAGAAAATCAGTCCGTATTGAAATAAGTAACTGACCTGAGCCTGGCTTTGCAGGTAAGCATACGTATAAAACTGCAAGAAGGATCCCCCTTTCCCTTTGTTTTTCTATTGTAGCAAATCTTTTGCAAAAAAATCAACTGAAAAGGCCGTTGCCGACAACTGTCGGCTGATAAAAAACAGCCTGCCGTCTCAGACAGCAGGCTGTTTCCAGCATAGCATAAAACAGATATACCGTAAATCAGTTGTTGGCAGCCGGCAATTCGCTGGTGCAGTGCGGGCAGCGCGTCGCATCGTCCGCGATTGGCTGGCGGCAGAAGGGGCACAGGCGCGGATCTGCAACCGGTGCCGGTTTGGGCATCAAACGGTTAAGCTGCTTGATGACGATAAAAATAGCGAAGGCAATAATTAAAAATTCAAGAATCGTATTGAGGAAAGAGCCGTAAGCAATAACCGGGATACCGGCTGCTTTGGCATCAGCCAAAGTTTCTACCTTTTCGCCGTTCATGCTCAAAGGAATGAAGAAGTCAGAAAAATCGATTCCGCCGAGGAGTACACCGATTGGCGGCATGATGATGTTGTTGACAAGAGACGTAACGATCTTGCCAAAAGCACCGCCGACAACGACACCGACTGCCATATCAAGGACATTCCCCCGCATGGCGAATTCTTTAAATTCTTTAATAAAACCCATGCTATCCACTCCTATTCAAAATATAATGATGAGATATTGGTACATCTATTCTATCACTACTTCTCAAAAAGTGCAAAAGGTTTTGGAGAAATTTAGTACAAATTATTTCTTATGCTGTAATAAAATTAGAAAATGACTGTCAACGGATACCAGCCAGTTTTGCCGGGTCCATGGCTTTGTCGAAGTCTTCGGCCGTAACCCATCCCAGTTTCAGGGCTGATTCTTTGAGGGTCAAGCCTTCTTTCGCCGCCGTTTTGGCAATGGTGCAGGCCTTATCGTAGCCGACTAAGGGTACAAGGCCAGTGACCAGAATCAGAGAATTGTAAAGATTGGTCTCGATTCGTTCTTCATTGGGTTCAATGCCGACGATGCAGTGCTTGCGCAGGGATTCCATACTGTCCGACAAGAGGCGGATCGACTGGATAAGGTTGTAGGCAATGACCGGCATAAAGACGTTCAATTCAAAATTGCCCTGGCTGGCGGCGATACCCATGGTCGCATCGTTGCCCATGACCTGGACGGCAACCATGGTCACGGCTTCACACTGCGTCGGGTTGACCTTGCTGGGCATGATGGAGCTGCCCGGTTCGTTTTCGGGAATGCGGATTTCGCCGATCCCGCAGCGCGGTCCCGATGACAGCCAGCGAATGTCATTGGCGATTTTCATGAGGTCGCAGGCAAGGCCTTTCAGCATACCGTGGACGGCAACGAGTTCATCTTTACTGGTCAAGGACTGGAATTTATTCGGTGCCGTATGGAAGGTCGTCCCCGTCAATTCACTGACGATTTCCGCAAAGCGGCGGTCATAGCCTTTCGGACAGTTAATGCCCGTACCGACGGCTGTGCCGCCCATAGCCAAATCTCGGAGAAAATCGACGCCGCAGCGAAGCATTTCCTTATTGCGTTCAATCATGCGGGCCCAGCCGCTGAATTCTTGTCCCAGGGTCAAGGGAGTCGCATCCTGCAGGTGTGTGCGGCCGATCTTCACGATATCTTTAAAGGCTTCCTGCTTATCACGCAGGGCCTGATAGAGGGCATCCATGGCCGGAAACAGCTGCTGTTCAAGGAGCAGGACGCCGACCATGTGAAGGCCTGTCGGGAAGGTATCATTCGAGCTCTGTGAATGATTGACGTCGTCGTTTGGGTGGACGCCCTGTTCCTTGCCCGCCTCTTTAAGGATAGCCGCTGCCCGATGGGCTACGACTTCATTGACGTTCATGTTGAACTGGGTCCCGCTTCCGGTCATCCAAACGGCCAGGGGGAAATTACCGTCGAGTTTCCCTGCTAAGATTTCATCGCAGGCCATTGCAATGACATCAGCCTTATCGGCATCGACGACGCCCAGTTCCTTATTGGTCAGGGCGGCTGCTTTTTTCAGATAGGCAAAGACCGTGACCATTTCGGCAGGAATCTTTTCCGTCCCGATTTTAAAGTTTTCAAAGCTCCGCTGGGTCTGAGCGCCCCAGAGTTTGTCTGCCGGGACCTTAATCTCTCTCATCGAGTCTCTTTCAATACGATATTCCATAGTATCCTCCTTTAAATTCCCATGGCAGATGGATAAAAAATACGAGCATCCATCGTTTTTAAGTCCGCTGCCATGAGTGGTCTGAATTCCATTTGGGCTATGATATCCCGCTCTATATCGATACCCGGTGCGATTTCGGTCAGCATCAAGCCGTCTGGTGTCAAACAAAACACAGCTCGCTCGGTCACGACCAGGACGTCTTGATTCCGAGCCGCAGCATAGGTCCCGGAAAAGGTAATCTGTTCGACCGTCTTCTTAAATTTCTTATAACGTCCTTCATGGTCGATGATTAATTTTCCGCCCTCACAGTATTCCCGCAAGTGACCGGCCGTAAAGGTTCCCATGAAAATCAACTTCTTCGTAGCCTGTGTCAGATCCATAAAGCCACCGGGACCGGTGACACGGCCGTTGAATTTCGAGACATTGACATTCCCTTGGACGTCGATTTCCGCCAACCCTAAGGCGCAGAGGTCGAGGACCCCGCCGTGACAGATATTAATCATATCAGACAGCTTCAATTCGGCTTCGGCATTGATGGCAGCCCCCATATCGAGTCCCGATAAGGGAATGCCGCCGATGATGCCCGAATCAGCCGCCAAGGTCAGACTCGGGCCGAATCCTTCTTCTGCCGCAACGGCACCGATGATTTCAGGAATGCCGATACCAAGGTTCATGACGTCGCCCTTTTTCAGTTCCATCGCCGCCCGGCGGGCACAGATTTTTCGGTTATCCAAGGGATGAGGCGGCAAAGATTGGATAACCACCCGTTTTTCACCGCTCAGTTCGGGCCGATAGCCCCTGGCGGCAAAGCTTTGGACGTGATATTTCGGACGGGGCACGACGATGTAGTCGACGAGAAAATGAGGAATCTTCACTAATCGCGAGTCAAGGCGTCCCCGAGGTACGACATCTTCTACCTGGACGACGACGATCCCCTTTGACTGGCGCGTCGCTGCGGCGACTTCAAACTGCTCGCCGATCATAGCTTCCCGCTCAAGGGAAATATTACCGTCTTCATCGGCTAAAGAGCCGCGAATGAAGCAAATATCGAGGGGAAAGGCAGGATAATAGAGGTACTCTTCTCCCTCGATATGAGCCAGGCGAACGATATCCTTTCCTTCGGCCATCGTCTTGTCATTGGCCTTGCTGCCGTCGAGGCGCGGGTCGGCCAAGGTATGGAGTCCGATATCGGTCCAAACACCTTTTCGTCCGGCAGCCAAGGCTCTATACAAGTCCAACAGGGTCCCCGCCGGTACGGTATAAGCCAGGCAGCTATTTTTTGTCACCTTGTCGGCTAATTTCTTTTCCACACCGAAATGGCTGGTAATGATCGTCTGTAGGAGTCCGTCCGCTGCCAGTCGATCACCGCCGCGTCCCCCACCGTCGCTCGTCCCGGAAATTTTCACTAACGTCAGACTGCGCGGATGCCCCTCTTCGGCATATCGGTCATGCAAAGCCTTGAACAATCCGTCCGGCGTGCCGAATCCGGCTTGGCCACTGACAGCCAGGGTCGTGTCATCACGGACCAATCGCGCCGCCTCATAAGGCGTGATAAATTGTACCATCGGTTCCCCTCCTGTCGCTTTGATACAAACCTTTTGACTGTTAGAAAGAAAGCCCCTTTACCATAAAGGGGCTTTGTGAATCGTAATCGATTACGACAAATGTTTTAATCCTTTAGCACCGATATCGCGGCGAACTTGCTGGCCGTCAAAGTGGATTTTATCCACTTTGTCATAAGCCCTTTCAATGGCACTTTTAAGATCCGGTGCCACCGCCGTTACACCGAGAACACGGCCGCCATGGGTCACATAGGCCCCGTCCTGTTTGGCCGTTCCCGAATGGAAGACCATCGTATCGTCGCTGTCGATACCGTCGAGGCCGCTGATGACGTCGCCCTTATGAGACGAAGCCGGGTACCCGGCAGAAGCCATGATGACGCAGCAGGCCGAGGCATCTTTCCAGTGAACCATATCGGCCGACAAAGTTCCCTTCGTGCAGGCATACATGATCTGCGCCAGATCGCCGTCAAGAAGCGGCAGGACAGCCTGCGTTTCCGGATCGCCGAAACGGCAGTTGAATTCGACAACTTTCGGACCGTCTGCCGTAATCATGAGGCCGGCGTAAAGGCAGCCTTGATAGGTAATACCTTCGGCCTTGAGGCCGTCTACGACAGGCCGTAAAATCGTGTCTTCTACGACTTTTTGAATAGCCGGCGTAAAGACCGGAGCCGGAGCATAAGCACCCATGCCGCCCGTATTGGGGCCTTCATCGTTATCGAAGATACGCTTGTGGTCCTGGGCCGAAATCATGGGCACGATGGTCTTACCGTCGACGAAGGCAAGCAGGCTCGCTTCTTCCCCGACCATGCATTCTTCGATGACGATGCGGCCGCCGGAAGCGCCGAAAATGTGGTCTTCCATCATGGCATTGACAGCTGCAATAGCTTCTTCTTCCGTCTGGGCTACGACGACGCCCTTGCCGGCAGCCAGACCGTCAGCCTTGACGACGATGGGTGCGCCTTGTTCATGAATATAGGCTTTGGCGGCATCGCCGTCGGTAAAGGATTCATAGGCTGCCGTCGGAATCCGGTATTTCTTCATGAGATTCTTGGCAAAGACCTTGGAGCCTTCCATCTGAGCCGCTGCTTTATTGGGGCCGAACACAGCTAGTCCTTTAGCCTGAGCCACATCAGCCAAGCCTTCCGTAAGGGGTACTTCCGGACCGACAACGAGCATGTCGATGCCTTCCGAAACGGCATAATCGGCAATGCCTTCGAGGTCAGCTAAGGAAATATCGACGCATTTGGCGATATCCGCCATAGCGGCGCTGCCGGGAATGGCGTACAAGGCATCGACACTCGGGCTCTGAGCTAATTTCCAAGCCAGGGTATGTTCGCGGCCGCCGCCGCCGATGACTGCTACCTTCATTATTTTGCAGCTCCCTTCTCAACCTGTTCAGCGAGATACGCTGCGATAGCCGTATCGTAGACTGCCGTATGATGAAAGGCTTCCTGCGCCAATTCCAAGCGATATTCATCGGAAAAGGCACCGTCTTTTTGAAGGATGGAAATGATTTCACTATACTTGTCGGGATTGGTTACGATAGCGACGTATTTGTTATTCTTTGCCGAAGCACGGACCATGCAGGGACCGCCGATGTCGATATTTTCAATGGCTTCGGCCAAGGTGACATTCGGTTTGGCAATGGTCTGCTGGAACGGATAGAGGTTGACGACGACCAAATCGATTGGCGTAATGTCGTGATCCTTCATGGCTTTGACGTGTTCCGGATTATCGCGGACAGCCAAAATAGCGCCGTGAATCTTCGGATTAAGGGTCTTGACGCGGCCGTCCATCATTTCCGGAAAGCCCGTTACGTCCTGAACGGCAATGACCGGTACGCCTGCTTCTTTTAACGTACGCATGGTACCGCCCGTCGAAATGATTTCAATGCCGAGAGCCGCCAGGGCCTTGCCCAATTCGACGACGCCCGTTTTATCAGATACACTAATGAGTGCGCGTTTTACCTTCATGCTAACCTTCCTCCTATTCCTGAGTTCCCATGACGACATTGCCGCGGACCGTCAGTTTGTCGTCACAAAAGAGTGCCGCTGCCTTAATGTAAGTCGGATGTTCCTTAGTGAGGATACGAGCCGCCAGCGTATCTTCCGTATCATCTTCATAAACCGGCACGGAAGACTGTAGGATAATCGGGCCGGCATCCATATCAGGCACGACGAAGTGAACCGTGCAGCCGGCAATCTTCACCCCGGCTTCAATGGCCTGACGCTGAGCGTGGAGGCCGCGGAAGGACGGCAAGAGAGCCGGATGGATATTGAGCATCTTGTGTTCATAATGAGCGATGAAGTCGCTGCTCAAAAGACGCATGAAGCCGGCCAGACAGATGACGTCGGCTTCATAAGGAGCAATGGCTTCGAGGATATATGATTCAAAAGCTTCTTTCGAATCAAAGGCCTTGCGGTCAGCTAAGATGACCGGTATCCCCCATTCGCGGGCCCGATCCATGACCGGTGCGCCGGGGATATCGCAGACCAAGGCCTTGATATCAGCCTTGATGGTACCGGCTTCGACGGCATCGTGGAGAGCAATGGCATTGGAGCCGCGGCCTGAGGCGAAGATGACCATCTTTTTCTTAGTCATGGAACACGCCTCCCCGCAAGGTAACGGGTACGTCCGAATCTACGACTTTGCCGATGACATAAGCTTTTTCATCGCGGTCAGCCAAATTCTTAAGAATGCTGTCGGCATCCTTTTCGTCGACAATCATGATCATGCCGATACCCATGTTGAAGGTGCGGTACATTTCTTTAGCATCGACGCCGCCCCACTTTTGCAGGAGCGAGAAAATAGGCAGCTGCGGCCACGACGTGACGTCGATATCGACGCCGACGCCTTTTGGCAGGACGCGGGGAATATTTTCATAGAAGCCGCCGCCGGTGATGTGGACCATGCCTTTGACGGTAAAGTTTTTGATGATCGGCAGGCACGGACGCGGATAGAGGCGGGTCGGCGTGAGCAGGCATTCACCGATGGTCATCCCCAATTCATCGACGTACTGGTCGAGTTTCATCTGCTGACGTTCAAAGACGATCTTACGGACCAAGGAGAAACCGTTGGAATGAACCCCCGTCGACGGCAAGCCGATGAGGACGTCGCCGGCCTTGATTGTTTCGCCGGTAATGACTTTGTCGCGGTCGACGATGCCGACGCCAAAGCCGGCCAAATCGTAGTCGTCTTTAGCATAGAAGCCGGCCATTTCTGCCGTTTCACCGCCGAGGAGAGCGCAGCCTGATTCTTTGCAGGCATTGGCTACCCCTTTTACAATGGAAGCGACCTGTACCGGGTCGAGCTTGCCGACGGCGATGTAGTCGAGGAAGAACAAGGGTTCTGCGCCCTGAACGAGGACGTCATTGATGGACATGGCCACGCAGTCCTGACCGACCGTATCGTGCTTGTCCATCAAAATGGCCAGGCGCAGTTTGGTGCCGACACCGTCGGTGCCGCTGACCAGGATAGGCTTTTTAATGTCGCTGTTCATCAGCGAAAAGAGGCCGCCAAAACCGCCGAGGTCGCCGAGGACTTCGGGACGGTACGTAGCTTTTACAGAGTCTTTCATCAATTCGACGGCTTTATTGCCTGCGTCGATATCGACACCGGCATCGGCATAGGTCAAGCCTTTATTTGTGTTCGAGAGCATATTTTTCTCCTTCCTCGTTCGTCTGCGGCGTATCCGTAGGATAATCATCATTGAAGCAAGCTAAGCACATATCTTCCTGAGGAATGTGTTCAATGGCCCGGTTGAGGCCGTCGATGGAAATGAAGTGCAGCTTGTCGACGCCGATGTATTTCTGAATCTGTTCCTGACTGAAGGTCGACGCAATCAGTTCCTTGCGGACCGACGTATCGATGCCGTAGAAGCAGGGATATTTGATAGGCGGTGCCGAAACGCACATATAGACTTCCTTAGCGCCGGCTTCCCGCAGGAGTTTACAGATGATGCCGCTCGTCGTACCGCGGACGATGGAATCGTCGACCATGACGATGCGCTTACCCTGTACGACGGATTTAACGACGTTGAGTTTCATGCGGACAGCCAATTCACGCTGTTTCTGATTCGGCTTAATAAAGGTACGGCCCATGTAGCGGTTTTTGATGAGACCATGTTTGAAAGGAATGCCCGAAGCCTGAGAGTAACCGATGGCTGCCGTGTTACCGCTGTCGGGGACAGAGATGACGATGTCGGCATCGTACTGAGTTTCATTCCACATTTCACGACCCATGTTCAGGCGGGCCTGATAGACGTCCTGACCGTCGATGACGCTGTCGGGACGGGCAAAATAGATGTATTCAAAAGAACAGACCTGTTTGCGCGGTGCCTTGGCGAAGATCGTCGATTTGACCCCGTTTTCATTGATCTGAACGAATTCGCCGGGATGGACGTCGCGGACGAATTTAGCGCCGATGGCGTCGAGGGCACACGTTTCCGAAGCCAGGACCCAACCGCCTTCATCGGTACGACCGATGCACAACGGACGAAAACCGTAAGGGTCACGGACGCCATAAAGGGTGTCTTTGGTCATGAGGACCAAAGAGTAGGCACCTTGAATGCGGTTCATGCTTTCCATGATACGTTCTTCAATGGTGGATTTCTGGCTGCGGCTGATGAGGTTGACGATGATTTCACTATCCATAGTCGTCTGGAAAGCAGCGCCGCCGCGGTCGAGTTCTTCGCGGAGAGCCCGGGTATTGGTCAGGTTGCCGTTATGAGCCAGGGCCAACTGTCCCATCGGTGTATATACCGCCAAGGGCTGGATATTGCGCGGGTTATTGGAACCGGTCGTCGAGTAGCGGACGTGGCCGATACCGACAGGGCCCCCTTCTTCTTCCGGTACGCCGTCGGCAAAGACCGTGCTGATGAGCCCCATGCCGCGGTAGGTATGGATATCCTGGCCGTCGGTCAAAGCGATGCCGCCGCTTTCCTGGCCGCGGTGCTGCAGGGCAAAGAGCCCCCAATATACGTAGCGGGGAATATCAAGGTGTTTATCAAAAATCCCTAAGACGCCACATTCTTCATGCTGCTTATCCCAAATCGGATCGTAAAACATGAATTAAACCTCCTGTTATTGAGAAAAATAGGACGCAATCCCCTTACAGAGCTTTTACGTCTTCTTGTAATTTCTGGTTCTTAGCCATGACTTCATTGGCCATGTTTTCGCGATAAGCCTTGTACTTCTTTGCTAATTCGGCATCGCTGACAGCGCCGATCTGAACAGCCAAAAGGGCCGCATTCTTTGCGCCGTTAATGGCGACAGTAGCGACGGGAATCCCCGACGGCATCTGAACGATGGCCAAGAGGGCATCCATGCCCTGCAAACTGCCGCTTTCCAAAGGAACGCCGATGACCGGCAGCGTCGTGTAGCTGGCTACGACACCGGGCAAATGAGCTGCCATGCCGGCGCCGACGACAAAAGCCCGGATACCGCGTTCTTCAGCTGTCGTGACGAATTCACGAACGGCTGCCGGCGTCCGATGGGCCGATGCCAATAAGACTTCATAGTCTACCCCAAATTCTTTAAAAATAGCTACTGCTTTTTTCATAACGGGAAAATCAGAGTCGCTTCCCATAATTAAAGCTACCTTCATCAGAGACCCCTCCTTAGGAATAACAAAACCCAAAAGTGACAGAAATCACCTTTGGGCTTTCAGTTAGATACACGGAGACTGTTTACAAACGGCATAAAAACCTGTCCATAAACATTTTGTCATAGTGCGTCTCCTTATTGATTAAAATATTTATCAAACACACTTTGATTCTATCAAAAACACACCTGCCTGTCAATGAAAAACCGCCTTTCTATGGTAAGACAGTATCCCCCTATCGGGGACTGTGTTACAATGGGATAAAGACTATCTTATGGAGGAATACTTATGCATCTAAACGCCGAGCAGCAGCAAGTCGTACAGGAGCTGTCAGAGTCCGTTTTACTCAATGCCCCGGCCGGAACCGGCAAGACCCGGGTCCTGGCGGCGAGGGTTGCCAATATCATAGATCAAAAGAAGGCCGAGGGTTCGGAAATCTTATGCCTGACCTTTACCAATCGAGCCTGCAAAGAACTGAAGAACCGCATCATCGAAACGGTGCCGGAAGAAGGATTCGCCGTCACCGTAAAGACCATCCACAGCTTTTGCTACAGCCTCATCAAAGAAGAGACCAAGCGGCAAAGCGACCGCTACAACGATTTCCTGATCTATGATGATGAAGACTGTAAACAGATTATCGGCGCCATAGAGCTTACACAAACGACACCGCGTCCGGCATTACAGGAACTTCAGACCTTCATCGAATTTGAAAAAAAGAAACGAGTCATCCCCGGCCTGCGCGATTTTACCAATATTCAGGATGACCTCAAAGGTTGGCTCACGGACTATGGCGAAGACCTTGTCTGGGAGTACGACGCCGCCCTTGCCGAAAACCACGCCATCGATTTTACCGACCTCATTACCGGGGCCTATGAATTTCTCCAAGACGATGCCATCTGCCGCCGCTGGCGGGAAAAGTTCCGCTTCATCTCCGTCGACGAAATGCAGGATACGAGCGAAGTCGAGTACACAGTCATCAGCCGACTCTTCCCGGGCCGCAACATCCTCCTTTGCGGCGACTATTTCCAAACCATTTACGAATGGCGCGGCTCCTATCCTGAATACATTTGGAAAGAATTTAGAGCCGGTTATCATCCCCGGGAAATTACCTTCATCAAAAATTACCGGTCTACCCAGCTCCTGCTGGATGCCGCTCAGACCTTCTTATTCCGCGGCATGGGACTGGCGACCGTCCAGAAAATCTATACCCGGCCGGGCATCTCCGCGTCAAAGGAACGCGGCGAACCCATCGTCCTTCATAAAGCCGACACCTGGATGGAGGAAGCCCGCTGGATTTTCCGGGAAATCAAGGCCCTGCCCCCGGAAGAACAACTGAAGACCTGCATTCTTGTCCGCGACAACCGCCAGGCTAAACTGATCTGGATGGGCATTACCTCGCACAACCAAAAGTTTCCCCAAGACCAGCAGCTGCCGGTTACCTGCATCGACCAGTTCCACCTGTTCAAACGGCAGGAATGTAAGGACGTCCTGGCCTACCTGCGACTCTCGCTCAATAAGCACGACAACCTCAGCCTGAAGCGAATCGTCCAACGCTTCGTCCCCCGCATCGGCCGGCGTACCTTGGAGACCATTGAAAGCGATTCCTATCGAAAGGTCGGCCTCATGCTCAGCGATTTCATCGATCCCCTGTCCCACCAAGCGGGCGACCCTTATGGGCTGTTGCTGACGGCCTTAGCCGAGGAACGGCTGGTCGTCTTCGACGTCGAAAGTACGGGCACGGACACGACGCAGGATGAAATCATCCAGATCGCCGCCATCCGCCTCGATGCCAAGGGACAGGTAAAGGATAAGTTCAACACCTATGTAAAGGCCGGCCGCTCCGTCGGCCCATCATACTACGTCCACCACATCAGTGACGAAAAACTGGCCGCCGAAGGAATTCCTCCGCAAGAAGCCTTGACAAAGTTCTTAGCCTTTGCCAAAGACGCCGTCATCGTCGGCCACAACGTCACCTACGACTTATCCATCCTCCACAGCGAACTGCAGCGCTTGGGCATTTCCGAAAAAGCTGACTTTCCCTATTACGATACGCTCGACATCTACCGCCGTTTTTATCCGAACTTGATCAACCATAAATTAGACACTTTGAGTCACCACTTTCCCATTGGCCATAAACCGACGCACGACGCCTTTGACGATATTCTGGCCACAGCCGGCCTCTTGGTCTATGCCATCGACGAGAAGATCCGCCCGACGGAAGGGGCACGACGAGCCGCGATGGCCATCTATCTCCCCCTCTTTGCCCCCTTCAGCCGTGAAATGGACGCCTTGCGGTGCTTATCCTATCAGGCACGGCCCACCAAAGTCATTACGTCCGTCATGAACGACAGCGGCGTCAAAGCCTGGTATCAAGCACATCGCGATACCTCCGATGCAGCCAATCACATCGACCGGCTGGAAAACATCCGCAAACTCTACCGCATCGCCAAAGAAACGGACGATCCCAGCCAGAATCCGCGCGACGCCCTGACCGAATTTCTCAAGATGACGGCCCTTTCCAACAGCGAACTCGACAGCATGCTGTCCAAAGACCCGAAAATACCGATCATCACCATTCACCAAGCCAAAGGCCTTGAATTCGACTACGTCTTTATGGCCAGTTTAGAAGACCATGTCTTCCCGACCTATTGGTCCCGACAAAATGGAAGTATACAAGAAGAAATACGCCTCTTTTATGTCGCCATGACGCGTGCAAAAAAGAGGCTGTATCTGAGCTGGCATCAAGGGTATGCCCGGCAGAGCTATCAGCCGAGCCGATTCCTGCATGGTATCACCAATGATTACTATAAAATTAGATAAGGCCGGCCATCCCCAATACCAAGCCTAAGACGCCGGAACCGAGAAGGACCTTGATGACGCCGATTCCCTTACGGGTTGCCACGATGGCGGCGATGAGGATGACGAGTCCGCCGCTGCTGAAAGCCATCCAATCAGAGGGCAACTCTTCCGTATTCCATAAAGCCAAGAGGATGAAGCTCAAACTGGCTACGCAGATGAGTGCTACGACGGCCGGACGCAGGCCGTTCAAGATGCCGCGAATCGGTCCGATGTCGCCGTACTTCAAAAAGATACGGGCCAAGATGATGCCTAAGAAAAAAGACGGCGTTACAAAGCCCATAGTCGCTACCACCGCACCGGGGAGCCCTGCAATACGGGTCCCGACGAAGGTCGCCGCGTTGATGCCGATCGGCCCCGGCGTCATCTGCGAAATCGTAAAGATATCGACGAATTCACTCATGGTCAGCCAATGAAAGGTATCGACGACGCTGGCCTGAATGAGCGGCATGGAGGCATAGCCGCCGCCGACACAGAAGATGCCGACTTTAAAAAATTCCCAAAAAAGCAAGGCATAAATCATGACGGCACCCCCTAGTTATACTGCGCTGCGCGCATGAATAAGAAACCGATGATGCCGTCGATGAGGATGAGCACCATGATATTGGTATCGAAGAACAAGTTGGCCACAAAGGTTCCGATGATGATCAGCATCGGCAGGAGCAGCTTCTTTTTCCCCTGTTTGACCAAGAGATCGATGCCGACATTAACGATGAGAGCCGTCGCCCCACACTGCATGCCGCGAAGAACCATTTTAATATAGGCATTTTGAATAAAATAATCATAGCTGTAAGAAATAATGGTCAGAGTAATCAAACAAGGCAGGACCGTGGCGACAAGGGCCACCAAGGTTCCGAGAACCCCTGCCATACGGTAGCCTAAGATGACGGCGCTGTTGACGGCGACGACGCCCGGCATGGACTGGGCAATGGCGACCATATCGAGGGTATCCTTATCGCTGATCCAATGGTATTCGTCGACGTACTTCCCCTTGAGCAAAGGGATGATGACGAAGCCGCCGCCGACGGTGAAGGCACTGATTAAAAAAGTCGATTTGAAGAGCGTCCAATAAAAGTGGGCGTCTCGTTTCGGTGTGACAAGATCCATGAGATTCATCCTTTCTGAAAATTAAAGGGATTTTTTTACATGGCTAGTATACCATAGGTATATCTATATTGAAAATATTTGTATCATTGCTATAATATACGTAAATCATATACCACAAAAAAAGGAGAGACTATGGATCTTCGTCAACTCACGTACTTTTTGGCCATCGCCGAAGAAGGCCAAATCACGGCCGCAGCCCGGCGCCTGAACATGGCCCAGCCGCCTTTGAGCCAGCAAATGAAAGCCCTCGAAGAAGAATTGGGCGTCGAACTCTTCCAGCGGGAACCGCGCAGCGTCACCTTGACCGACGCCGGAGAAATCCTCTACCGACGGGCCCGCCAGCTCATCACCCTGGCCGACTCGACGCGCCGGGAAATCGGCGACTTTAAAAGCGGACTGCGGGGCACCTTATCCATCGGCACCGTCTCGTCCTCAGGCAGTGTCATCCTGCGGCCGGCCCTTCGGCAATTTCACGACAGCCACCGCGGCATCCGCTTTGAAATCTACGACGGCAACACCTTCCATATCCTGGATATGCTGCGAAAAGGTCTGATTGAAATCGGCATCGTCCGCACGCCCTTTAAGCAGGAAGCCTTCGACTGCACCTTTTTACCGGAAGAACCGATGGTCCTGGCTTATGCCGGAAAAGACCCGCAGCCCGAAAAAGACAGCCTTACCATCTGCGACTTAGAAGGCCTGCCGCTCATCGTCTACCGCCGCTTCAACCAGCTTCTCCTCGACGTCTGCGAAGGCTACAACCTGACGCCGTCCATCCTCTGCCGCAACGACGACGCCCGGACGACCCTCCTTTGGGCCGAAGCCGGACTCGGCTATGCCGTCGTACCGTCATCGGCCCTCTCGCCGTCACGGCTGACGACGCTCCACACGAAGGTCATCGACGAACCGCGACTCTGCACGCGCCTGGCCGTCATCACCGCCAAGCACCGCTATCTGTCCGGGATTGCCGAGCAATTCATCGAAGCCCTGACAAAAACGTAAGACATCATTCTTTGACAAGCAAGCCCTCCAAATGAAGGAGGGCTATTTTTTTATCGATGCCGCCGGCATAGCCCGTGGCCTTGCCACTGGCCCCTAAGACACGGTGGCAGGGAATAATGATCGAAATAGGGTTGTGACCGACAGCACCGCCAACGGCCTGCGGAGACATCGTCTTCCCCGTCTGGGCTTCCACGGCTTTGGCCAACTCGCCATAGGTCGTCGTCTGCCCGTAGGGAATCTGACAGAGGAGGCTCCATACGCGGCGGCGGAATTCATTACCCTCCGGCGCCAGTGGCAGACTCATGATAGCCGGCATACGACCGGCAAAATAGTCGTCAAGCCAACGGACGGCCTTCTTGAGGACCGGCGTCTCTTCCGCCGTCACCGCAGCCCCCTTCAATCCGTCCCTATCATATTTCTGCCCGTCAAACCAAAGACCGACCAAGGCCGTTTCATTGGCCGCGATGGTCATAGCCCCTAAAGGCGAAGCATAACTCATCGTATAGTACATACATATTCTCCTATCTTGCTCATTACAAACCGTAGTACGATCTGTACCATTCGGCAAATTGCCCCAGTCCTTCTTCAATCGTCGTTTCCGGCTTGAAATCGAAATCACGCTGCAATTCACTGACGTCGGCATAAGTCTGATAGACGTCACCGGCCTGCATGGGCAGATATTCTTTTTCCGCCGTCTTACCAAGGGCTTGTTCCAAAACTTCAATGAAGTGCATGAGCTGTTCCGGCTTATGGTTGCCGATGTTATAGACTTTGTATCGATTGCCCGATTCATTTGCCACAGGCGGATTGGAAAGCATATGCTCAATGCCGGTGACGATGTCGTCGACGTAAGTAAAGTCGCGGTACATGTCACCGTGGTTATAAATTTGAATGGCTTCCCCATTGCGGATCTTATTGGCAAACTTGAAATAAGCCATGTCCGGACGGCCGTAAGGACCATAGACGGTAAAGAAGCGCAGACCCGTCGCCGGAATCCCATAGAGATGGCTGTAAGTATAGGCCATGAGCTCGTTCGATTTCTTCGTCGCTGCATAGAGGCTGATGGGATGGTCGACGTTATCCGTCGTCGAAAAAGGCGTCTTTTCCTGATTGCCATAGACCGACGAACTGGAGGCGAACAACAGGTGAGTAACCTTATGGTGCCGGCAAGCTTCGAGGATATTGAAGAAGCCGATGATATTCGAATCGATATACGTCCGCGGATGGTCGATACTGTAACGGACACCGGCCTGAGCCGCCAGATTGACGACGATATCCGGCTGAAACGACGAAAAAATTTGTTCTACGGCCTGTTCATCGGCTAAATCGCCCTTCAAAAAAGAAAAGGCCGGAAACTGATTCAAAATTTCGAGACGGGCGTCTTTTAAGGTAACGTCATAGTAATCATTGAGGTTATCAAAGCCCATGACCGTCGCCCCCTTAGCCAGCAGCCGCTTAGCCAGGTGGAAGCCGATGAAGCCGGCAGCACCGGTAATGAGGACTTTTTGTTCACTATCAAAAGGTTTAAAATTTGCCATCATCTACTCCTTTATCGAGATGATAAAAAAATAAAAGTTTGTCGGGTAGTTATTTGTCTCTTTTACATGAAAGATACTTAAAATAGGCTTCAATCCCTAATCTGAATTTACCTGTTTTAAAGTACATATTGGCCAAATATCGCCATTCACGATAATTTTTAGGCATATCGAAAGGAACGTCCTTCCAAGGAGACATCTTGGCATATTTTCTCCATACCTCATAATACGAATATTTCCAAGAATGTTGGTCAAAAAGGCCCATCGCCCCTTCTTTTAGTTCTGATACGCATAATTTCCATGGCTTTTTAGCACCTGTAAAATGAACCATATAAATGGGATCAGGCACTTCTGAATTACGAACGGACATGCCACAATTATAGGCATATGATTCGTCAAAGACGACATGCCCCTCCAGCAGAATATTCAACACATCCTGATCCATTTCTCCAAATTTTGATCAGAACAAAGTTCAATTGCCTTCTTACCCATATCGTATTTCACATATTCGTTTATATTTATGAGTAAGATACCCGCATTAAAATATTCTATCCCTTTCATGCCTAACTTACGACAGGTTTTATTTTCTCGTAATCCCGGTTGAGAAGTGGCATCTTTCGTTACTGCTGCAACCTTATTAGTCAGTGGCTGCCTATACCAATCAGCAATATCATGGACACATAAAATGTCCGTATCTAGGTAAAGACATCTTTCTATATTAAACTCTTTCATAATATAAGGCATCAACAGTCTGTAATATGTCGTTATAGTAATATACGAATTGCTATTCAGATGTTGGATAGTACTGTCATCAATCCAGTAGATGCAAAAGGGTACCTCATATTTTTTTGCAATTTGTACAAATCGCGCTTCTTCATCTTCAGGTAAGGTACCATTAAAGGCAATGTGAATGGCACACGGCATCGTCATATTTTCTAAAACAGAAATGACGGTCACACCGAGTCCGCGAATAACATTCTTATCACTGCACAATAAAATATTAGCCCGTTCATTGAAGTCATGTACTTCTGCATCGGATAAAATTTTTCTTCTTTTTAATAATCCCATAAGTTCTACTCCCGTTAGTCCCGAGCAAAGATATCTCTTGTATACACTTTATCCCGGACGTCGCTAAGTTTATCGGTCCAGCGATTGGAAATAATGACATCGCTGATTGCTTTAAACTCTTCTAAATCGCGGATGACACGGGAACGGAAAAATGTTTCTTCTTTCAGCGTCGGTTCGTAGACGACGACTTCAATCCCCTTGGCCTTGATGCGCTTCATGACTCCCTGAATGGCTGAGGCTCGGAAATTGTCCGAGTGACTCTTCATGGTCAAGCGATAGACGCCGACGATATGGGGATTTTGAGCCAGAATCATATCGGAAATATGGTCTTTCCGCGTCCGATTGGCGGCGACGATGGCAGAAATCAAATTCTGGGGCACATCCTGATAGTTGGCTAACAACTGTTTCGTATCCTTGGGCAGGCAATAACCGCCGTAACCGAAGGAGGGATTGTTATAGAAATCACCAATGCGCGGATCGAGGCAGACGCACTGAATGATGTCCTTAGTGCTCAAATCACGCATTTCAGCATACGAATCGAGTTCATTAAAGTAGGCCACGCGCAGGGCCAAATAGGTATTGGCAAAGAGCTTTATGGCTTCCGCTTCCGTCGAACCGGTGAACAAGACGGGGATATCTTCTTTGACTGCACCTTCCACCAATAAGTTGGCAAAGGTCTTGGCCCGGTCCGATACTTCGCCGACGACGATGCGCGACGGATGGAGATTATCGTAGAGGGCCTTCCCTTCCCGCAAAAACTCCGGTGAAAAGAGGATGTTGTCCGTCCCGTACTCAGCCTTAATTTGCTGCGTATAACCGACAGGAACCGTCGACTTGATGACCATGACGGCCTCAGGATTAATGGCCAGTACCTCCTCAATGACCGATTCTACGGACGACGTATCAAAGAAATTCCGCTTGGGATCATAATTGGTCGGCGTCGAAATGATGACAAAGTCGGCTCCCGTAAAAGCTTCCTTGGCATCGAGGGTCGCCTTAAAGTGCAAGTCTTGGCGCTGCAGAAACGCCGAAATATCGGCATCAATAATAGGCGAAATACCCTTATTCAATAATTCAACCTTCTGAGGCACAATATCGAGAGCTACAACATCATGATGTTGGGCAAGTAACATTCCATTTGAAAGACCGACATACCCGGTCCCGGCAACAGCAATTTTCATTTACATCAACCACCAATTCACAAAACGATTTAATTCTTTATTCCACATTTATAACAAATTTTCAGAACAGCATACCAAAACATTCCCTGTATATACTTTACATAATTACCATGCCATTTATAATACATTCCCCAGTATTTAAAATCATGATAATTCGCAGCCTTCTTAATGGGCAGCGGATCCGTAAGGGTAGTCCACGGAGACAGTTTATTATAATGTCTCCACTGCCTGTCAAAATCAGACAGCGCCATTTGCCACGGTTTGCGTCTCCCCGTCCAATGAACGATGACGCTATCGCCCTGATCAAACTCTCCCCCATCATAAACATTGTATTTACTGGGCAGGAAGTCATTTTTCCCATCAAAAACTAAATTTAATACATCCTGACTCTGTCCTAAAAAACGTTTCCGTGGTTCACACTGATAGGAAAAGCAAAGTTCCGTAATGCCTTTATCTTCCCATAAAGGGATATTCACAAACATAACGCCATCATTAAAATACTTCCCATTTTTCAGTTTTAAGTATCCGGCTCGGTACTGGATGGCAGATTCTCGTTCGGAAACAGCCCCCATAGGACTGGATAATGTCAAATCCCATAACGGTTTTAAGGAAGATATGCACATCGTATCTGCATCTAAATAGATATATCTATCCGTGTATTTTTTTAAGATTTTAGGCATATAAAGCCGTGCATAGGTTATCCGTGAAAAACGCTCTACCTTGATATGAAAGTCCGCAAAAGGCTCCATATTCAGTACATATACGATGCACCGACATTTATACTGTTCTGCCAACATTTTAATTTTCTCCATATTTTCACCACTGCACCCATCCGTGAAAATATGAAAGGTAAATGCTGCGCCTTTATTATTTTCCAATACCGAAACAATAGACGCCCCCATAATGTATATGAATCCATCATTGACATTATAACAAATATGGTAATTTTCATCCTTTGGATCGGCATAATTATAATCGACCATTGATTGAATAAAGTTATCTTCTTTAAAAAAGGTATCTTCAAATTTTTTCATAAATACATTCCTCACATGATACTTGAGATTCACGAGTACGGCTGGAACATAAAAAAGGTTTATCAAACGCTAATTCCAAAATAAGTTCCCCTATATTTTTACATTCTCAACCTTCGTTATTATACTATAAAAAGTCCAAAAAAACTATAAAACAGTATCCAGTACCAATTTACCAACACGATTTCTTGCATCCCCATTTCCATTTTAAAGATCATGAAGAATGCAAGTATCCCATCACCAGTACTATAAAGAACCAGCAAACAACCTGTCTTCCGGTCATTAACACAGTATGCCTAGTAAAAAGCAGTGTCCCCTTAGTGAATAAAAATTGGATTAGATACGATTAAAAAAAAGATGGCCTCCTGCATAGTAGTTGGCCATATCGCCATAATCCCTAAAGAAGACCCATTCTCTATAGTATTTTTCAACCTGCTTTCATCCGAGCTGCGGCAGAAAGATAGTATAGTACTCCCCCATTATTGCCGCAGCCGTTTAGGATAATAGTGCACGAGAGAGGCCAGACCATAGGACTTCGTATAGGTCAAATATTCCAGCTTTTTCCCCAGCGGCATCGTTGTGTTTTGAAGAAAATCCTTTAATACTGTCCGGTACTCATTCAAGATTCTATTATAATCATCTTTACGACGATATTTAATGTCATAGCGTAAGAGGGCAATAATGGAGCAAGCATAGCCCCGAAAGGCACAGTCTAAGGCCGCACCGATGATACCACTTTCCTCCATCCGCCGATAAATTCGCTGATGAACCTCAAAATTTCCAAGCCAAACGTCTTCCGTATCTTTCCAGGATAAGCTGTCTTTATGTTGGATATAATGATAATAGACGTTGGACACGAATGCCATGGTCTTCGCCTTTAAAATAATTTCCGTCACAAACAGCTTATCTTCTGAATAAGATATTGTTTCATTGAACCGCGTATCACCGATGAGGTCCCGACGATAGACTTTGTTCCAAACACTGTCAATAAAACGTTCCTTTTTAGACAGGTAATTCACCGGCAAGTCGCTGATTTCAACGCTCCCGACAGCATAAGGAATGGCCTCATAGGAGCATTCTTTGATGACATCGCAATTGACGAGATCAACTTCCTGTGTTTCTAAGACCTCAATCATGGCTTCGTACATCTTGGGATCGACGAGGTCATCGCTGTCGATAAAAGCAATATACCTCCCTCGAGCCTCTTTAAGGCCGCGATTTCGAGCCGAACTGACGCCGCCATTATCTTTATGGATAAGGCGCACCCGGCTATCCTTTTCGGCAGCTTCTTGACAGATAGACAGGCTGCGGTCCGTTGAACCGTCATCGATGATGATGATTTCCATATCACGATACGTCTGGTTCAACACACTCTGAATACTCTCACGGACATAGCACTCATTATTGTAAACAGGCATGATAATGCTCAAGGAAGGATTCATGAAAGGGTCGTCTCCTTTTTATAATGGGCCCAACTATAAATCGTCATCCCCCAGAAAAACCAATAGAGATGCATGGTCTGACGATTAAAGAAATCATAGTCAAACAGACCGAAGAGATAGATAGCTAAGATAGGCAGGAAAAATCCGGCTAACCAAGGGAGGCCCGGGCCGTATGTCCGATAATAAGCTCTGAGTGAGCCGATAAATACTTTTAGCTGGAATAAAATAAGAATCAAAAAGCCGCTCAGGCCGACGAGTCCCGTTTCATTCCAAATATGTAAATAAATGTTGTGCGGTGACTGGATATTTTTTTCATGGAAGGGGTTCTTCGCTTCAAATCGTTGATTATAAACCTCTCCCCAACGGCCGAGACCAATACCGATATAAGGCTTTTCCTCGATGAGCTGAACAGCAACCTCTGTTAAATAGACACGACCATCTTGACTGATATCGCGATGAAGGCGGTCAGAAATGAACTGCGGCGCTGCCACGCCGATAAACAAGCAAGATAAGACGAGAAGGCAGGCCATTATTTTTAACGTCAACCATTCTCGGCCCAAGTAGCAGAATACCAAGAGGGCTAAAAAGACGATAAAAAAAGCGAAATAGGCATTACGAGATCCTGTACAAAGGAGAACGACGAAAGCCGTAATACAAACTAAAGTCAGAAGAAAAGACGTTTTCGGCCAACGGGAACAATAGCGAATGACGCCAAATAATACGACGGGAAGCAGAATCAATAGGATGCTCCCTAAGGCATTCGGACTGGTAAAGGGGCCAAACAAGCGATTGTCCTGCCAAGTCGGTTGAGCCGCAACCAATCCCAACTGCCATATAATAGACAGGGAAATTCCTAACCAGACAGCCGGAAAAGTCCCCTTGCCAGGACGGGCTATCAGAACAGCTAAAATGAGAGGTACCAGACGTTCCATATACTTTAAAAGCACCGCAGGATTACCGCCGTTAAAAGGAATGGTAAGAGCCGGCATCCCTAGAAAGAAGATAATAGAAACTAAGGTCTGCCAAACAACCGGTTCTTTCCACAGTGTCCCTGCAATCGGGCGTCCCTCTTTTTTACAAATGGCCAAATGAGCCAAAAAGGCCGCAGTCATCAGTGACCCCGACCCGGCACCACAACTGAGGGCCAATAAAAAAATCGGTATATAAGGAAGATACGTTTGTTGAAATATTCGCCAATAAGCCATAAACAAGTCTCCACTCTGGCCGAGTCGTGCCTATCAAAGCCAGGCATCAACGGGCCGTAATAATTCAGGCCGCTGCAGTAAGTACGCGGTCAAGCTTTTTTCAGCGGCGCAGATGTCGTCGTACGGGGCCTCTCCATGTAAGATTTCAGAACCGGAAGTTGCCTGCAGTGATTGATAATAGGATTCACCGCAACCTCCGATAGATTCCTCGTTCACCCAATGATGGGGTGTAACGCAGGACGTTACTGCCTCGATTAAAGAGCCAAACAGGGAATAGTACGTGAATCCTGCCGGGGCAATGAGTTCAAAAAGAGTCGGCAAAATATTCATATGACTGCCGATACGGTTACCGGCCAAAGAATCTTTATCGAGTTCTCGATGATGGAACATGAGGACCGGCGAATGGAGTTCTCGGAAAGTGTACTCCCGTCTCATGAAAGACGTATGCTGTAGTTCCGGGCACTTATAACCGTGGTCGCCGGTGACGATGAACAGGCTGTCCGGATAGGCTTTTTTCATCTTCTGAATAAAATCATTGATGGCCCTGTCGGCATACCAGAAGGTTCCCAGTGCTTTCGAGATAATTTTCTCCTTCAGTACATCGGGCTGGACATTCATTATAGTTTTGGCATTAAATCCTAAATCCTTCAAAGGCATCTTATATGGGCCGTGATTTGAAGTCGTATAGACAAAGTGGAACTGAGGAACATCGTCGCTGCGCTGCTGAATCATGTCCGCCACCTTGTTGAGAAAAACATGGTCGTAGACGCCGACCCAGGAGCGAGGAGCTTTGGGACCGCAGATATCGGTACCGGAATAGGAATGGTTAAAGCCGCAGGCCGGCGCAAAATGATTGAAATTCCCATGAGATAAACTGCCGCCGTACCAATAATTCGTTTCATACCCCAGCTTGCGCAGCTGTATCGGCAGTGATGTCGGTAGTGTCCCCTGCCAAAAGGACTCCCGTTCGTTCAATTCGAACCCGGCATCAAAGATGCCCAGCATGAGGCCGACGATAGACGGACGGGAAATGATACCACCGGATAAAGTCGTGTTTATAGAGGCCGTATGGATGTCATTCATCAGCTTCTTCCCTTCATCGGCAATATGAAGGTCAGCAAAAGCCGGATCAAAATAAGGCTGAGAATAACTTTCGCCAACAACCAAAAAGATATGGGACGGCCGTTTTATTCTCGGCCCTTTAGCCTGATGGCTGATCGCCTTCAAAGCATCGTTAAAAGAGACTATAGTGCCGCCTCTTTCTTCGATGAAGGGCTTCACGAGCGCCAGGTTTTCTGCCGGGCTCCGCTGCAGGCGCTCCTTGATGCGGCGATGCCCCAGCATCTTTAGGGCAATTAAATCGTCAACGGTTGCTTTGGACAGAAAGGGATCGCTCTTGACGATAGCCGGAATCGTATCCCACTCCGGTTTATTATCATGCATAAAGGTACCGCCGTAGCGGAAAAAGTAAAAAGCTCCGATGAAGAATAATACAACGGACACATTGAAAATATAGTAATGCCAGCCGCTAATCGGCGGATAGGGAATAACCGGCGTCGCCATCATGCCTTGAAGGATAAAAAAGACAATGGCTAAGTAAGGGATGAGCAAGGCCAATTTGCGGGCCCCATTGTATTGGTGAAAAAAGATGTCGATGAGATTGTTTTTCTCCGCTTTTTCACCGAGGAAAATGATATTATTAAAGATATCGTGAAACTGGGCATAAAAAATCATTTTCCCGACGAAGGCCACATAGAGGACGACGCTGTAGGCCATGCCGAGCACGATGCGGATCAGATTGCCGTATTGATGCCAAGGACCGATGAAAAGCCCCGGCAAGGTAACGAGAACCAGGGAAACGACGAAGACATAGGCATTTAAATCCATGCCCCACCAGAAGCCGAAGCGGAAACATTCCCACAAGGCATTGCGTTTGCCGGCAAATCCCGGATAAGGATTATGGACATAAATGAAAATCGCCCGAAATACAGCACATAAAATCGGGAAAAAAATCCATAGCTTAATATCTTGTTGAACTGCTAAAAAAAACTGTTCAAACACCTGTTATTCCTCCTTCATGACTGCGAAGTCGTCCTGATTTGTGACTCAATGAGATCTTGCCACTGCTGCCAAACCGCATCCGGATGATACGGTTCCATATCAGCAGCCGCTTGCCGGCCAAAAGTCTGCCGCAAGGTCCGGTCTTTCATTAATCGTTCCAGACCATCGGCAAAGGCCTGAACGCCGTCATCACATAAGAGGCCGTTTTTTCCATCTATAATCAATTCTCGAACGGCATCAGCCGATTGAAAGCCGACGCTGGGAAGGCCTGTCGCCATGGCTTCGGTCAAGGCCAGGGGAAATCCTTCAAAGGCCGAAGGAAAAGCAAAGATATCCGCCTCTCGTAGTTTCTCTTGGATAGCCTTGGTCGTACCGGCAAAGTGAATTCGATTGATCAGCCCTTTCTCTGCTACAAAGTTGCACAGGCGCTGATAGTAATCTCTTTCCTTAATTTCACCCCAAATCCAAAGATTCCAATCAGGATAGCGAGCCGCTAAAGAAGCAAACGCACCGACTAAGATATGCGTCTGTTTTTGCCGGTCATCGATACGGCCGACGGTGATAATCGTATAGTTAGGTTTCGATGAGTCAAAATTAGCTTGTTTTGACACGGGAATAGGTGCGACAACGTTTGGAATCCAAACAACCGGCGTATGATGAAGATACCTCTTAGCTTCCTCAACATACGACGGCATGAGTACCTGAACAACATCGGCTTTTTCTTTTTCATCAAGGCCTCTGCGATTGCATTTACCCATAACAGCTTGAATAGAATTATGCATCATAGCAATAATCGGAATAGCACGATAAGTCCACCGTTCTGCAACTTGGATGGCTTCATGGTTATAAGCAATGATACAGTCGATTTCCGTCGGACTCAGCCGTTTCCTCAGCCTGTCAACGGAGAGTGAAGCCCAATAAGCCTCGACAGGTCGGTCCATAAGGGGAATGACTCGGTTCACTTCTCGTTTCATTTTAATCCACAAGGGTATTTTTTCCAGGTGAACATCCAGATACAAGCATTCTACCCCGGCATCGAAGGGAAAGTACGGAACCGCATCCGGGGCATCGTTAGTAGCTACCAATACCCGATATCCCCGGGCCAGCATGGCATTGGCCATATTCGTCAAGACTTTTTCCATTCCGGCACTCGCCGTTACCGTTTCATCGCCCATATAGAGCAGTAATAGTGTCTTCAATCTGTTTCCCTTTCCCCTCGTCAGCCGAGGTTCTTATTTTAAAACGTTCTTTAAGAACGTGGCTGTACTGAAATCATGATTGACTCGTTTTAATTCAGTTTCATACGTCGGCAGCATCTCTTCGTAGGACTGCAAAAACTGTCCCAGTTGCTGACGGAGATGTCCCAGATCCTGTAAGTCCACTTCCCGGCCGACGGTATAGGTCCGGAGAATTTCCGGGTTCAAAACATTCGTGGCCAATACCGGTTTATACAGGGCCAGGGCATTGAAATAGACGGCACTCCAATTATACAGGTATCGTTCGTTGCTATAAGGTAAAAACAATACATCTACGCTTTGCAGCAAATCGTACCAGGCCATACCCAGTACCTTGCCCTTAATAAATTGAACGGCTGATTCACGGCTGTATTTTTCCATAATCCGTTCCATATCGTCAGCATCTTCGGGGCCGGTCGGCGCCGCTTGAACGACGAGTTCCGCCTTCCCTTCCAAATGGCTGTCCAAAAAGGCTTGAATAATACCGTCAATATCTTTTTCTCCCTTGCGGTAGTGGCCGAAGAAACCGATACGGACCGGTTCATGATACGTAAGTTTTGCCGTCACCGAAACACCTTGCGGGAGGAGAACCGGCGGCGGAATGATTTCAATCTTAGAGACGTGATCCTCTGTAAAGTCATTGCGGAGGCTCGTAATTTTTAACTTGATATTTTGATAGCCTTCGCAGCGCCGAGCCTGTTTCAGGAATTTCGGCTTTTCATGGGGATTGACGCCCAAAAAAATGAAAATGACCGGCACAGGGCTATCTTTCAGTTTACTTTTATGCAGCGATCGTAAATATCGATACGTCGCCGTCGTCAGTATAATGGCGTCTACTTCATGACGGCAGGCCTTTTCATAGGCCGCATCGAACCAACGGACACGGCGCCGTTCCCGCTGGATGGACAGCCATATTTTTTTGAGCTTTCCGGCTCCTTCGTAATCGACGATTTCACCGCCGCTCATATATTCGATCGGAATCCCAAAATCAACGGGCAGGCTGCTGTTTTCCGGCAAGTATAAAACAGGCTCATGGCCTTCTTTCTTCAGTTCATCGATGATCAGCCGGTCGAATTCCTGTTCAAACCCGCCTTGTGTCTTCACTGTCTCTAAAATAGCTACCCGCATTATTTTTTCTCCGCTCTTTGCAATTCGTATAATTTCAAATATTTCAGCATCGTGTAAAAGAAGTGGTTGAAGCACATGTAGGTTCCCATCCAACCGTCTAAAAAGCCGGCCCGGGATACGAACATCTTAAAGAACCCGCCTAAACTATGGAAAAAAATCCCCGATAAGGAAATCCGTTTTCCCCGCTTATAGGCGTCTTCAGCCCATATGGTCGTATATTGGCAGAGCTTCCCTTCCCAGTGATGCCAATTTTTATAGGTATAGTGCTCTAAATGACCGGGAAGATTCCGAGCCGGCAGGGCACATTCCGGATGCTCATGAACTTTATTCACCCAGGTGACCGTCGTCCGCGGAAAGAGTCGTTTTACATGGTCCGGCTTTAATACACCGTGATTGAAGGTCGTTCCAAAGGCAACGGACTTCCGCTCCATCGAATACTGATGACTCAAGGAATCGTGTTCTGCAATGTCTTTAACTGCCGCAATGAGTTCGTCATTCAAGCGTTCGTCAGCATCGAGATACAGCGCCCAATCGGCCTTTGTCTGCTCGAGGGCAAAGTTGCGCTGCGCTGAAAAATCGTCGGTCCAGGCGCGAAAACAGACGGCAGCTCCCTGCTCTTTGGCAAGGGGCACCGTCTTATCCGTACTGCCTGAATCGATGATAATAACGTCATCGGTACATTTTTTTGCATTCTTAACAACGTCGACAATGTTGTCTTCTTCATTCTTGGTCAAAATTAAAATCGCTAGTGAGCTCACGAGCTGCGTCCTCTTTTCTTCAAAATAGGGTCTACCTAAGCTTGTAACATTGTATCACATCCAGCCTGTAAAGTACAGAAAGGAGCCTGCTGTACCAAGACAGCTGCTCCCTTTCTTTTATCGGCCTGCTCTTATCAGATCTTGTCCCAAAATTCAAATCTTATTTCAACTTCTCCAGCCAGGAATGCATGACTGCATCGTATCCTGGAAAGCGGCCCAGTAAACTTTCGACGAAGGTCTCATCGTAAGTGTGGGTCGTCAAATTCCGATCATCGACCATTTTTAAGGCCTGTTCCGTTTCTGCTTCGCTCAAAAGGCCCGTTTCCCGGCAGGCACGGATCACTTTTTTCGGCGATGCGGCGTCGATGCCGTCTTGGACATAGAGGTATTCCTTGGCACATTTCCATATCAGTTCAAAAGAAAATTCAAACCGCGGAATCAGGGCGTCCCGCTCAATTTCATTCAAGGTGTCACGGGAGGCTAATTCGTGAAATTTCCCCAAGGCCCTGACGGCTAATCGATACCGCTCTGTAAGTTTTTCCATAAGACACCTTCCTCTCGGATGCGCCGGCACAAGTATATCGATCATTTTTTGTCGCATTTTAATCATTCTGCTATCAATTCCAACTTCACATCCCAAAAAGGACTGTATTGTCATTCTCGCACACAGAATGGAGAAAAAATTCTTATCTATCTCTTTTGCTTTTAATTGCTCCATTTTCTTAGATAACATGTATGCAAATTCAAAACCATATTTCCAATCAATAGTAAAAAAGGCTAATGAGTAAAACACCATATTATAATCACTTTCAAATCTTTTTCCTTTCCATTCTTCAACATTCCGATCATAATCTTCCATCATTTCTTTAAAAGACGTATTCGACACTTTCTTGACATCCGAAAGTCTATTTTCAACAAATGCCTTCAATGCAGTCATATCGTGAATATTCGTCATCTCGAAATATTGCATAGGAGTAATTGAATAGCCTTCCTTTTTTTCATCCATTGTCTGCATACTTTTCGCTTTAAGTTCCTCGATATCCACACCCTTTCTTTTAAATTCATCATACTCCTGATCACGATACTTCTGACAGTATTTAAGCAACCTAGTATAAATCATTCTCTCATCGGTATTTTCGTCTACTCCGTATGGTACATAATATCTAAGGGGATGCTTTTCCTGAGAATTATCGAAAGCGTATTTTATAAACTCAACTACAATTTCATCAACAAATTCTTTTTCTGACACGCCACCAACAAAAACCATTTCTATATAATCCTTCGGAAAGCATGTTATAATGGCCCTAGCAATCTCAAACCTCATTCTCTCCATATTGTTTGTCACTAAGGTCACCCTCTTTCTTTTTATTTCCTAAAACATTTTCTATTGTTTCAAGAGCATTTAATAACTGAATACATTCAAACCGTTCTATTTCTCTGCAACATTTTCCATGCAATAACCAATTTCTGTTTATGTATGGTGGTTCCACACCCCTCTCAAATGTATATTCTCCATCTACAAATAACCGGTTCAAAAAAGCTATTAATGAAGGATATATATCCAAAAAGTAATATCTCTTAGTAAAAAAGGTATTGGTTTCTGCAAATTGCTCTTGTTTTATATCAACAAAACCTTTCTCAGAATATTTTTCTCTATAAGACCAGCCTGTGAAATCCTCATATTCATAGAAGGTTA
>OHSP01000149.1_pt1 | contig 49130 bp, 26 predicted proteins | sample 1578711 | NCBI WGS metagenome assembly OHSP01 (sample SAMEA3879584, study PRJEB24766) | human gut metagenome | biome: human-associated habitat; feature: feces | place: USA | collected 1985/1987
TGGCAGATGTACCCTGGGGCGCGAAACATGCCTGCAAGAAGTAGTGTGGCACGAAGATGACTGGCTGTATCTGAAAAGCGGAGGTAATGAACCGCAGGTACAAATTGAAGCTCCCGATTTACCAGTCTGCCGTTGGGAGGCTTTACCGGAACGATGTGATTTTGAAGACGAGACTATGCCTATCGACTTCCAGTCACTCCGTGTACCGATGGATGAAACCTGGGTATCACTCAGGAAACGGAGTGGGTTCCTGAGTATTAAAGGTAAGGAATCACTTTGTTCCACCCATCACCAAAGCATGATAGCTAGGCGACAACAAGACTTCAACTTTACAGCTACCACCCGACTGGAATTTCAACCGGATACTTTCCAGCAAATGGCAGGACTGGCCTATTACTACAATACAAGGCACTTTTACTATCTCTTCATGTCGTGGGAAGAATCTCTCAACAGCTATGTGCTGAATATATTCGTCAATGATGATAATCGCTGGAGTGAACCGTTACCGGAATATATCCGGCTGGAAAAGGGAGAAGTATGGCTACGGGCAACCGTTCAGAGAGAAAAGTTGAACTTCAGTTATTCCATCGACGGGGATACATGGCAGGAAATAGGGGGTACATTGGATGCTTCCATTATATCTGATGATTACGTTTGCAACAAGTTTGAATACAAAGCCGCCTTTACCGGAGCTTTCATCGGTATGTGCTGCCAGGATGTATCAGGACGGGGCAAATGGGCCTATTTTGACAGCTTTGAATACAAACCTTTATTGTAAACTCTATTAATTTGCTATATGAAAAAGCTATTTTATCTCGCTATAGTTCTTTGTGCTATAGCTTGTACAAACAAGAAGTCTTCCGTAAACTATGCCAAGTTCGAGCCGGAAGACGGCAAGTGCCTGGTTTTCATCGGTCAGGATATGGAAGCAATAGGCGGTATAGAAGGGAAAGAAGGATATGTTAACTTCTTCGGAACTCCGGCAGGTATAACCATCTATACCAACATCCGTCCGGGAGATGTATCTTACGGATATACTTACCAGGGACTTGACGGGCTTACATCGAATGCCAATTGGGGGGCAGGTAATTGCTTTGCGGACGCACAACTTGCATCTCCCCTGCTTAAAGGCTGCGACGTAGCCATCGGTCTTGAATTAGTAAACCATGAAGAAAAAGTAGCCAGCGGGGAACATGACAGTTATATCATTCGCCTGGGAGAATGGATACAAAACATTGCCCCCCGAAGAGTATTTCTGCGCATCGGCTATGAATTCGACGGGCATGCCTGGAATCACTATCAACCGGAAGCTTACATTACAGCTTTTCGCCGTATCCATACCCTATTCGATTCACTGAACATATCCAATGTAGCTTATGTTTGGCAATCCACCGGAGGCAACAGCTGTATGGACGAACTTTATCAATATTACCCCGGTGATGAATATGTAGATTGGTTTGCATACAGCCAGTTTGCCCAGGGGCGTTGCCAGGCTATGATAGACCTGGCTCGCAAACATGGCAAGCCGCTCTTTATTGCAGAATCTACTCCTATGTTTCAGGAAAAAGGAGTTGTAGCTTCCGAGTTACGCCTTTCCAATCCGGAACAGGCCAATCGTGCCTGGAGTACCTGGTACAAGGAACTGTTCAATACGGTGGAGAGTAATCCGGATGTCGTGAAAGCATTTTCATACATCAATGCAGATTGGCCTTCGGAAGCAATGTGGCAAGGAGATACGGTGATTTTCAGCAAGATAGATGCACGGTTACAGATCAATCCGGACATCACGGTGAAGTGGAAAGAGAAAATGAAAATGGAAAGATATATCCATGAACCGATAGCTCATATTGAATAAATTTATATTTTTGGAGCAAAAGAGGCTGAAATGAAATACACACTGACATTGTTATTACTCATCTTCTCCGTTCATACATACTCCATAAAGAACTGGTTACCTTATATCAATAACATCAGTCGTATGGAGTATGGTGGGGGCACGCAGAATTGGACAATCACCCGTGACAACAACGGCTGGATTTATGCAGCCAACAACTCAGGGTTACTACAGTTCGATGGTTACTCATGGCATCTGTTCAGCAATGGCATGATTATCCGGACGGCTTACCATGACGGCAAGGAACGTATCTATGTAGGAGCATTCAACAATTTTGGTTATTTCTCGCCAGACGAAAAGGGAGCTATGCACTATCATTCCTTATCCGATAGTCTGGAAGATAAGTATCGCAATTTCAGTGATGTATGGGATATCTATTGCATAGATCATAGCATCTACTTTGTATCCTACAACCATATATTCAAACTTACGAACGATGAAATTACTGTTATCCAAAGTAAGGAACGTATGCTCTGCTCCGCCAATATAAACGGAAATTTATATGTGTTCAAGGAAAACGCGGGGGTATTTCTGCAAACCGGACAGTTATTTATACCGTTGGCAAGTACGGAAAAGATCAGTAACTACCATATCAGCGAAATACTCCCCTATCAGGATCAAAAGCTATTACTGATAACTGAATATCATGGCATTTATATCTATGACAATTCAACAACAGTTCCGCTCATCACTCAAAATGATCCGTTACTCAAATCCAGTCAGCTGTATTGCGCAGAAATAAAGGATGACAAGATTTATATCGGGACGATTAAGAGCGGACTGATTATTGCAGATATTCCTACGGGAGAGATTGAGCAATATGATATTCGGTCGGGCCTGCAAAATAATTCCGTACTGAGTCTGAACGTGACCGAAGGAGATAATATATGGTTGGGACTTGACAATGGCATCAGTTATCTGGAAACCAACAGCCCATTATCAAACCTCTATACCGGAAACCAGAATTACGGAGTAGGCTACGCGTCAATTATTCATAACGGATACATCTATTTCGGAACGAATCAGGGATTATATTATAGCCCCTGGCCTATCAAAGACATCCGCCACCTGGCTCTCCGTCCCGTAAAGAATGCCGATGGACAAGTCTGGAATCTGACCGCCATTGGAAAAACTCTGTTCTGCGGTCACAATAATGGAGCCTTTATGATTGAGGAAGGAACGGCCATCCCCCTGATGGGTGAAAATGGCTTTTGGAACTTTACACCGGTCGGAGAAAATAAATCCAAAGTGCTGGCAGGCAGCTACACCGGATTGGTTTTATTAGAAAACAAAGGCACGGAGCCTGCACCTCGCTGGATATCCACACGGAAAATAAAAGGTTTTAATCTCTCGGTACGCTATGTAGAATATGATGAATCTGATGATATTTGGTGGATATTTCATGGAACAGGTCTGAGTGCCATCAAGTTGAATTCGGAATATAGTAAAGTAGTATCCTGCCAGCATTATCCGAATCAGAATAACTCTTACCAGACCAATCTGTTTAAAGACAAAGGCCGTGTTTACTTCACAACAGATTCCGGTATCTATCGTTATAACTCCATCAGGCAGGAATTCGAATTATCCGAAGAATGGAATCAGCGTATAGGTAACAGAGATTATCTTCGTGTAGTCAGCAATGAAGAAAACAGTTGTGTATGGTATATGCAGTCCGGTAAACTGAAAATCAATTATATTACTCCGCATGGTTATATAACAGATTCTGTCAGTACCACCCGTTTACAAAACAATCTGATGGGTACCTTCGAAAGTATCAACAGAGTGGACTCGGCTACTTGTATTATCAGTACTCTGGATGGTTTCAGTCTTTATCGTATCACTACAGATTCATTGTCATCCCTCTCTAACAGTTACAAGTTCCTGATTAAAAAAGTAATAATCTCTTCCAGCAATGAAGAAATAGATTCTTATTTCTACAATGGCTTTCCAACTGACAGACAACATCAGACTATCCTAAGAAAATATCGGCCGGATGCTTCATATCGGTTTGAAATGAATCCGAATACTAATTCTTATGATAAAATCACTTATTCCGTTCAGCTAAAAGGGCTGGATGAACAAATGCTGGCATTGAACGCTTCAGGCATAAAAGAATATACTGGACTGAAAGAAGGAAATTATACCTTCCTTATACGTGCCTACAATCATCATACCCACCAGACGGAAGTAGAAGAAATTCATCTCAGAATTCTTCCACCTTGGTATAGAAGTATTTATGCTTACATCATGTACGTACTTCTCCTTGTTGCACTCGGATATGGAATCTATAAACTATTGAACCAGAGATTCAACAAGCAACACCAAAAACGTCTGGATGAACTGAAGGAAGAAAGCCTTAAACGGGAATTCAAACTAAAAGAGGAAGCTCTTGCACAGGAAAAGAGGATAGTTGAACTGGAAAATAACAAGCTTCAACAAGAGTTATTATTAAAGAGCCAGGAACTCTCAAATTCCATGTTCTATGTAATTCAAAAGCAGGAAATTTTCACTTTCATGCAAGATGAACTCCAGAAAATTTCTGCCTATCTGCGTAAAGAACAGACCAAAGACGCCTTGCGTAAATTGAACAGACTTCTGGAGAAAGTACATGCCAATATCGAAGACGAAGATAACTGGCAAAAGTTGGAAAATAACTTCAACATCGTACACAATAACTTTCTCAGCCGCCTGAAAGAACGTTATCCCGATCTTACATCCAGCGAATTAAAATTAGCCGCATATATCCGTATGGATTTAATCACCAAAGAAGTTGCACCACTATTCAATCTATCGGAACGGGGTATGGAATCAGCACGATACAGGCTTAGAAAGAAATTAGGTTTGTCACGGGAAGAGAGCCTGTCGAAGTTTTTGCAAAACTTCTAACAGGATTGTAAAAAGTGGCTAAAAGTATAATAAAGCAAATCCCAGTCCGCATTTCCATAAAAAAAATGAGTTGACTCTTTTAAGTGAACAAGTTGTAAGTACTTCTCCGGAATTGTTCTCTCGAAGCACTTCACACTGGAAGCACTTACCAACTCATCATCATCTGCATGAAAGACCAATGTAGGAATAGAGACCTGTGGTAGTACCTCTCTTGTTTTCTTCATCAAACAAAACAAGTCAATCATTCTCGGTACCCAACTCAAATAAGTGAGTATGGAACAAGGAGCTACACTACTCGCCTCCAATAGAGCATGAGCAGGATCACTTTCCGGAATTTCTTTGCAGAAGCCTACCTTCAGATTATTTCTGAGAGCTCTACCCTTAACCCTCACATATAAAGGGGTATCTATAGCTACTATGCCTATTATTTGCTCCGGACTTTCCATATAAGTAAGAAACGATAAAAGACTTCCCATAGAATGCCCAACCAAAATAATCGAATTATAGTTTTTCTTATAACGAGCTATTTCCGCATTGACATATTCCAGCCACTGCTGTCTGCTACTGCGTGCAAACTCCTCCCCTGTTCCGCCATGTCCCGGTAATAACAAAGAAGAAGAAGCAAAACCCAGTTCGGAACTTCGTTTCATTAAACCCAGAAACTGATCCGGTCCTTCCACTATGCCATGTATAAAAACAACAATAGTACTCGCACCTTCCCTTGGATAATAACACGGTTGTTGTCTCTCCATCTGCTCATTAGTTTCTCTCTTCTTCATCTTCCCATTCGTTACTTTTCAATTGACGTGGTATCCATCATTTACACCGTAATTCAAAATTAGTAAAAACATAAAAGCCCCGCAAACTCTGAATAAGAAATTCGACATATAAGTTCATATTTTAAAAGGAAATATAGCGGATATTAAGTATATTTGCAAGCGTAAAATTAATACCTATGAAGATCAAATTTATTTTATGCCTATTATTTTTATGCTTATCTACCACATTTCATGGACAAGAAGGGAAAATGTTCACGGTTGATAAGGACCTATCAAGCAGTATGCTTAATAAACTATATCAAGATCGCGACGGCATAATATGGATTGCAACAGAAGATGGCTTGAATCGATATGACGGTGCAAAATTCACTGTTTATAGAAATGAGAAAGATAATCCTCACTCTCTACTAAATGACTATGTACGTACATTGTACGAAGATAAAAAAGGGCGCTTCTTCATAGGATCCTTGAACGGACTACAAATATATGATCGGGCAACAGATAGTTTTACCACCATTCCGATGTATCTTTCCAGTGGAGATCCAATAGCCCCCAATATAGCGACAATACTTGAACGCAATAATGGAGAAATACTAATAGGTACTTCAGGACATAGCATGTTTATACTGGAAACAAAGGGAGACAGCATAAATGCCAAGCAAATAAGCCAATTTATCCCCAGCAATCTAATCATATATACATACGAAGATAAAAAAGGAAATTTATGGATAGCAACAGGTGATAATGGTATCTTCCGTTTTGATAAAAACAACCAATCCAAACACTATACAGGTGACAAAGACATAGCTAAAAATACAGTTTCAAGTATGTGCGAAGACGAACAGGGCAATCTTTATATAAGTAGTCTAAAGAGAGGACTATTCATATATAATGAAAAAGCAGATACATTTACTCCTCTCACATATACTCCTAATCCTGATTTACCTATTAAAATTCTATATCCTGGGGATCAGAATGAAATATTTATCGGTACCGATGGTTCTGGAATGAAAATATATGATACTCAAAAACAAAAGATTAAGGAAGCCAATTTTAATGTTACTACATTTAATCTAAAAAAGGCTAAAGTACATTCCATTCTGAAAGACAAAATAGGAAATATATGGTTAGGTTTTTTCCAAAAAGGAGTAATGATTATACCTGCTACGACAAATAAATTCAAGTATATGGGTTATAAATCTTCCGCACATAATGTAATTGGTTCCAACTGTGTCATGTCAGTATATAAAGATCACACCGGAACTCTCTGGGTAGGTACTGACAACGACGGGATCTATGCAATTGCCCCGGACAATACACTGAAAGCGCACTTTGTCCCTACAGATGACCCACATTCTGTCCCCGCAACCATCATGAGTATCTTCGAAGATTCTAACTACAATCTGTGGATAGGCTCTTACCTTCACGGCATGGCTCGATTGGATCCCCAAACCGGTCGTTGCGAATATCTGAAGTTATCGGCACAGCCGTCTAACCTGACAGAAAACATATATTGCTTTGCAGAAGATGATAATAAAACATTGTGGATAGGAACTATGGGAGGTGGCTTATTTTACATGGATATAAATACCAGGAAAATTGTCCAATGCCCGATACTTACCAATAGCAACACCGACTGGACTAAAATTAATATGCTACACAATTCGTGGATAAATAGTCTCTTATACACAAGTGAAGGCAAGCTGTACATAGGAACTTATGACGGTTTAGGGTGTCTGGACATAAAAAACATGGACTTCATTTCTCCTTTGAGAAACAGGAGAATATTATATGGAGACGTAATCTATGCCCTTCACGAGGGTAGTGATGGAAGCATCTGGATAGGAACATCTAAAGGATTAAAACACCTCAATCCCCAAAGTCTTGATATTCGCGAATATACAATAGAAAATGGTTTGCCGAGCAATTATATATGTGCAATCAAGGAAGATGTGAATGGATATCTCTGGATCAGTACGAATTATGGAATCAGTCGGTTCAACCCCAAAAACCAAAGTTTCATTAATTTCTATGCAAGTGACGGACTGCAAGGCAATGAATTCAGCAAAGGAGCTAGCTTTGCATACCATCAAAGCGAACTTATTTTTGGAGGAACAAACGGTATCACCTATTTTAATCCAGCAGAAATAACCAACTCAAGTAAAAAACCTGAGATTCGGATCACAGACTTTTATATCCATGATAAAATGGTAAAGAAAGGGATGGAATCAGGAGGTAAAGACATTGTTACTACTGCAGTAATGGATGCTGATCATTTCCAGCTTTCCCACAAAGATAATTCTTTCAGCATAGAATTTTCAGCCATGGAGTTTTTCAGCCCGGAACGAATTACCTATATATATCGCATTAACCATACGAGTTGGATTAGTTTGCAACAAGGTATCAACCGAGTATCATTCAGCAACTTAAGTCCGGGTGATTATACATTCCAGATAAAAGCAAAAGATAATGACTCTTATTCTGATATTAAAGAAATACGTATCACCATTGACCCGGCATGGTATGCATCCGGATGGGCCAAACTAATGTATGGGATATTACTGATAGCTATCATCTATATCATCGTCATCCAAGTACGCCATCGTTACCGTGCCCGCCAAGAGATATTAGAGCATATTCACGCAGAGCAAATCAATGAAGCCAAATTACAATTCTTCATCAATATATCCCACGAGATACGTACCCCGATGTCTCTCATCATAAGCCCACTGCAAAAGCTTATCTCTACTGATAAAGATGGAGAACGGCAAAAAAACTATCATACTATTTATAGGAATGCCGAACGTATTCTTCGTCTAGTTAACCAGCTGATGGATATTCGAAAAATCGATAAAGGGCAAATGTCACTGAAATTTCAAGAGATTGACATTGTGGGTTTCATCCGGGATTTATACTACACCTTCGAATATCAGGCAAATGCCAAACATATCACTCTTTGCTTTCAAACAGAGATGGAAATCTTACAGGCATGGATAGATCCTAAGAATTTTGATAAAGTTATCCTGAACATTATTTCCAATGCATTCAAATTTACACCGGAAAACGGAAAAATCAATATTTATCTCCGTACCGGTAAAGATATGAATGCTCCCTGCCCTTTACAGCATTATTTTGAAATAATAATAGAAGATAGCGGCATCGGAATTGACCCCGCAGAGATAGGAAGAATTTTTGAGCGTTTCTATCAAATCCGTAACAGCCACAATAACTCTAATGTAGGTACTGGTATCGGATTGCATCTAAGTCGTTCATTAATAGAATTACATCACGGTACAATAGAAGCAGAAAACAATGAGGGGAAACCAGGCTCCCGCTTTATTATACGATTGCCTTTAGGCAAGGAACATCTGAACGCTGAAGAAATAGATAATAACCCGACTGACAATAATTCTCCCATACATATCACAACTGCCCTACCCACTTCTCCAGTTGATGAAGAAGACGAAAAAATACGTTCCAGAACAAAGAATCGTGTTCTGGTAGTAGAAGATGATGAAGAAATACGAAAATACATCTGTCGCGAATTAGCAAGTGATTTTCACATGAGCGAGTGTACTAATGGAAAAGAAGCACTTGCAATGATTCTAAAAAAAGAACCTGATCTGATTATCAGTGATATCATGATGCCTGAAATGGATGGATTGACACTTTGCAAAAAAATAAAGCAGAACGTAACCATCAACCATATACCAATTATACTCTTGACGGCCAAATCAAGAGAAGAAGATAACCTGGAAGGTTTAAACATGGGAGCAGATGCATATATAGTGAAACCATTCAGTATCGAAATATTGAGAAAAACAGCTATCAACCTCATCAAGAGCAGAGAAGTATTGCGCAATAGTTTCAGCGGTAGTCAGATGCAAGAACAGAAGTTGAAGAAACTAAAAGTCCAATCACCTGACGACAGGCTGCTTAATAAAGTGATGAAAGTTATTAATGACAATCTCGGTAATCCTGACTTGAATGTTGAAATGATAGCAACTGAAGTAGGTATCAGTCGCGTACATTTGCACCGTAAGCTAAAAGAGCTAACTAACCAGTCAACCCGCGACTTAATACGCAATGTTCGTCTGAAACAAGCGGCATCATTATTAGCAAACCAATATCATAACATTACTGAAGTCGCTAGCCTTACAGGTTTTACTAATATTGCATATTTTTCTACCGCTTTTAAAGAATTATACGGAGTGCCACCCACCTCCTATATGGAAGAACAGCAAAAGTCTTCTTTTTCTGACGGTGACAAGATTGAGCAACAGAACTAAACAGAACAAAAAGAAAGCCAACTAATTCATGACAATTAGCTGGCTTTCTCTATTATAGCAATATATTACGCTTATACTACTTTTACACTTTCCATTCACCAAACTACTTGATAATCCGGAAGTTTCCACTGACATGCAGCATAGACATCATATATACCATACCGCTATAATAACGGAATTTCCCCGTAGGTAATGGTTCATCCCACAATTTCTGTATACATTCTTTCGCCAGATCCTTGTCATTCAGAGCAAAGGCTCCTACAGCATTTGCACCGATCATACCTGTTGAATAATTACCGGCAGGTGCTGAACCATCCACATTAAAATATTCGTGCGTAAAATTATCTTGCTTGAAAAAGTTAAGCAATCGACTCATCATCTCTGTCTGGTTAGCAGCATCTTTCCCAAACCAATAATAATCCATACCAACATTCATGGCACAACGGAGAGCATCAAACTGGTATCTTCTTGTATCATACCCCCAATTCTTAGGTTTCCAAGGAGTGCCATCGAATGCAGAATAATCAGGAAACAATCCCGTCTTTTTATGCGATGCATCAGCCAACAAGCGACGGGCTGCATCAGGCGTTTGCTTCCAGAATTCCTTATTAGTGTCAGACCACAAAGCCCAAAGTTCAAAGAAAGCAGGCAGATTATAAGAAGGGTCCGTATAGTTATAATAGACCTTTTCCGGTACAAATGTAACGAGTTTACTCTCAGTATTGAACAGGTTATAAACGCCTTGGGAACCATCTTTAGACATAACATCTTTCAAGATTTTCTGAGCTTCCTGATTATAGTCATATGCTCCGCCATTCCCCCAACGGTGAGAAGCAAAGAATAAAGAAGTTATAAAATAAATTTCACCATCAGAAGCGCAACTCGGCTCCTTACCTATTTTAACACCATGAGGTGTACAGTGCCAGGCATAATATCCCGACCATTTGCCCGAAGTATATAGCATGTATTTCTTGGCCCACCGCCATAACTTATCGAATTCCGCCTGCTTATCCAACTGTACACATATCATCATTCCATAGGACATTCCTTCTGTACGTACATCCTGATTCCCTGTATCATAAATATAAGCAGTATTGTCATCACTCTCATAGTAAACCTTTGTTTTTTCATTCACAAAGAAATGATTCCAGATTTGCTCTATTTTCCGGTCGGTTTGTTGTTGAGAAATACCTAAATACTCATTAAACAAATTCCTATAGTTATCAGTATAGTAAGCTCCTGCAGGAACCGGGTCCCCACTACTGTTTTCCTGAACAGGATGAGCCTGAACTCCAAGTGAACAAAAACCGGAAAGTATCAGGCTGACACTAACCGCAAATAAAGTGGTAAGTTTCATCACTCCAAGGTTTTATCACAATTAATAGATTGCTAATATCATTACATACTACGCTCCAGCGAATAGTCTTCTCCCGGCTGAGTAACAATGTCATATTCGTAAGTACGATAAAGGACCGGTACCTGAGGATTTATCAGTTTTGAAACTACCGGTTCTTTTATAACTGCCGATGCATAAAGAGGATTCGGGCAAGCACCGTCTGCCACTTTCACTCCTTTTCCCTTTAAAGGAACATAAGAACGGATACGTAGTACCCCGCCCAAACGAGAATGTATCTTCGCCTTTTTCAGTTGAACGCCATCCCATTCCATATCCACCACAAAACCACCACGGGCAACAAGGCCTTTCACACTTCCTTTTTTCCATGCTTCAGGCAGTGCAGGCAATAAGTGTACTGCACCATCATGGCTTTGCAACAACATCTCTGCAACTCCTGCCGTATAACCAAAGTTTCCATCGATCTGGAAAGGTGGATGGGCATCAAATAAATTAGGATAAGTACGTCCCTCAGGATATTCTTTCTGAACTTTATCATTAGGCAAAAGATGAAGCATATTCTGTATAATCTTATAAGCATGATTGCCATCCAACATACGCGCCCAGAAATTAATCTTCCACCCAATGCTCCAACCGGTAGCCATATCTCCACGCTGTATCAAAGTATTCCGGGCAGCTTGAAATAACTCTGGATTTGTAGTCGGAGAAATCTGATTACTGGGATATAAGCCATACAAGTGCGAAATATGCCGATGGTCATCCAGCGGATTATCAGCATCGATTAACCATTCCTGCAATTGGTTATGTTTCCCAATCTGCATTGGCGGCAACTTACTCAGCATTACCTGCAAAGAATCCTCATACTGTTTATCTCCACCCAAGATACGACTAGCCTGAAGTGTACTGTACAAAGCATCAAAAGCAATCTGATTATCCATTGTACAACCTGCCGTAATCGTTGTTTGTGAACCCCGATAACCATGTTCAGGAGACATGGAAGGTACTGTAACCATCCATTTATACTTCGGATGTTCCACTAAATGACTTAAATAAAAATCAGCAGTTCCCTTCAACAGCGGATAATACTTCTTTAGAAACTCTTTATCACCGGTAAACAGATAATGCTGCCACAGATGCTGTGCCAGCCAGGCACCTCCATTAGGCCACATGCCGAAGTATGCAGCATCCACCGGTCCGCAGGCACGCCATATATCCGTATTATGATGTGCCACCCAACCTTTAGCATCATAAAGAACTTTAGCAGTCTCACTGCCTGTAACTGCCAAGTCAGTCACCATATCAAAGAGAGGTTCATGTGTCTCACTCAAATTGGTCACTTCAGCAGGCCAATAATTCATCTCCGCATTGATATTAATCGTATATTTACTATCCCAGGGAGCATATGGACTATGATTCCAAATACCTTGAAGATTGGCAGGCTGACCACCGGGTTGCGAAGAAGAAATCAGCAGATAACGACCATATTGGAACATCAAAGCTGCCATCGCCATATCATTCCCTTCCATAAAACGTTGCACACGGACAGGTGTCTCCAAAGCGGAAACTCCGGTACTTTCTAAAGTCAAGGACACACGGTCATATTGCTTGCGATAAGAGGCGATATGACTCTTCAAAGCCTGTTCGTAAGGAATGCGAGTGGCTTTCTGCAAATAAGTAGCTGCACGTTTTGACTCGTTCGCACTGACATCATGATAATTCACAAAATTAGTAGCTGCTGAAATGTACAAGGTAGCTTCAGTAGCCCCATTCACAGCAAGCGCGCTTTCTTCCTTACTCACTTTACCATCTGTTTTCACCTGTACTTGACATTCGGCACGCATAGCAGCAGGAATTCCTTCATGTTCAGCTCCCTGACAAGAGATAATCAACTTGCTCCCCTCTACTTGTACATCTGATTTCAGCGGACTGCTGTATGATACGGCAAAATTCAAGGCCTTTACCTTATCCGACTGAATACGTACAATAATCACATCATCACTCAAAGAGGCAAATGCCGTACGGACAAACTTCACTCCATCCACTTCATAACGTGTTGTAGCAGTAGCATTCTCCAGATTCAGATCCCGATAATATTCAGAAGGATTTTCATGCCCGGGGAAATTCAGGAAAAGACTCCCCAGCGTCAAATAACGCATACCATGCTGAGGCGTCATATAATTCTCATCAATGAGTTTCTGCGCCTCCAAAGTTTTGCCTTCAAAAATAAGGCGACGTATTTCAGGCAATACCTGCAACCCTTTAGGATTATTATTATTGTACGGTCCACCAGCCCAGAACGTCTCTTCATTGAGTTGCAATTCTTCACGGGCAGTTCCGCCAAATACCATAGCCCCCAAACGGGAATTACCTAATGGCAAAGCTTCCAACCAATCTTGTGCCGGACGATTATACCATAACTTCATATTCTGAGCAGACGTCCAATCTCCATATCCTAAAATAGAAAGCATTTTAGCAGCATAGCGAGCTCCTAACATTCGATATCCTTCAGCTGTAAAATGAAGATTATCGAATGCAGCCGGACAACCGGCAGAAGATATCACGTGTGCAGTAGGAATCACCTGTGGCAAACTGTCGATGATTGTATTCATGCTGGCACAAACGCCATTCTGATCTGCATGTACCACCTCACCCGCCAACAAAGGCACATTAGCGGCAGATAATCCTAAATCGTTCAAAAGATTATCATACACTCCCTTTACTTTTAAGGGCCAGTCTTTATCATTTGTATTCGACTCTCCCTGATGTAACAGAATACCTTTAATCACTCCGTCTTTTTGAGCAAGCTTTGCCATCTCAACCAAACGCGCATAAGGATTGCCGCCATATTCCTTTACCATATTCTTCAGCCAGTCCGGAGAAGTTTCTACATAGGATTGATAGTTATCCTTGTCAAACAGTTCTATCCTACAACCGCCTACGGCAACATTGATAATTCCTACCCGCACATTAGATGGAAGATTAGCCACCATAGCCCGACCGAAATAATCTCCCGGGGTCAAGCCCGTATAGCAACGAGCCAAAGGAGGAACCGCCTTATACCAATTCCCTTTGGTCCTCCCCAAATTAGAACAATCGACAGCCGCTAATACCTGAAAGCGACTGTCAACTGCCACTGTATCCTGTTCTTCTACCTTTGCATTTCCTTCCATGTTCGATTGTCCCAAACACAGATAGATATGGAAATTCGCGTCCTGTGCAAATGTCGTCATGCCTAAAAGAAGCAAGCATGTAAATACAAATGTTCTCATAATCTGTCTATTATTGTTTGTTTATATGTATATTCATTCCTTACCAAATATCCGGGTTACGAAAGGTAAACACTGATAAAGAGCCGAGTGCCAATATTCCCAATCATGTCCTCCATCGCGCACCCTGAACTGGCAAGGTATACCGGCATTACGCATTGCTTGATAGAACTCTATATTACGATCAAGCAGGAAATCATCATCCCCACAATCCACAAACCAGGCAACATTACGTAAATCAGCCTTACGGTTCTCATCGGCCTCGGTCACATATTTCACACAGCTATTTTCAATAACACTACGAGTCAGTATCGCTATTTTAGAATTCGGATCATCAGCAGACACTGCTCCTTGCTCAGGAATAGACATCAGAGCACTCATCGCATAGACTGCACAAAACATATCACTATGGCGCTGGCCATAATTAGTAGCTCCGCCACCTCCCATCGACAAGCCGGCAATGGCACGATGCAGCCTATCGCCTATCACCCTGTATTTTTTCTCTATATAGGGCAAGAATTCCGTATAAAAGAATGTCTCATATTTCCAACCAGGCATATCAAAATATCCGTTCCATTCCATATGTATATTGCCACCGGCATTCGGAGTAACAATAATCATCTCACATGCTTCTCCACTGGCTACAAGGCGATCCATCACATCTTTTACATGTCCACGCTCGGCCCAGACAGGATTGGTCTCCCACATACCATGCAAAAGATATAGGACCGGATATTTTTTCTCTTTATTCTGTTCAAAACTCTTTGGCAGAAAAACGGTATAAGCACGCTTTGAATTTAACACTTTACTGAAAAGAGTATCCGTGACTACTTTACTCTGGAAATTCCAAGGTGCATTTTGTGCATAACCGGACAATGTATACATCATTACAGCCAACCATACAATTATCTTCTTCATCATATCTTTTATTTAAAGTTTTTCAAACTATTCATATCTGCAAAAATAAGGCATGAATCTGATCGCCGCTTTACAATCTTAGACATTTAAATATCAATATTAGATAAATATTACAGATTTGTGTTCCTGCATACTCTTCACAGAGGATGCAGGAAAGATATTATAAAATGCACAAATTATATCAAACTCTCGGAAAGATGAGAGTTGATATGTCTTTTTAATTTGCTAAGGAGACATTAGCTATCACAATAGGTTTTCCACCTGTTGACCAAAAACCTGCAATGTAAAGATGCGAAGGATCAATCTTTCCTCCGTTCTTATCTTTCATATTGTTCAACTCCACTACAATCTTACGCGAAGATCCGAAATCATACGTAGCAGGCTCACTCCAATAATTGTTTTTATCAAACAGACGGAACGAAACACCACTTTCATTATCATTACCCAATTCTACGGTCACAGTCTTATATCCCGACAAATCAAGTCCACTGTCATATTGCCACCCTCCGAAACCATACTGTCCCGTCACCAGCGTGCGGGTGCTCTCGTCAAATGTTCCTTTCTCCCATATAGAAGGATTGAAGACATCTGCCGTCAATGAGAAAGGAGAAATTACCGTAACCTGCAATGTCAGTTGCTTACTGACTCCGACAGCCGATTGATATGTAACGGTTACCGTAGCTTCACCTGGTGCCACAGCTACTAATTTGGCTGCCTGTTCTACTTTCAGCACGTTCGTATCTGAACTGTTGACAGTCGCTTCCGCAGTCACCATCCGTACCGTTCCATCAGAATAAACAGCTTTCACTTTGAGATAATTCGTACCCCCCATTTGCAGACGAAGATTTCCTTCCTGTCCCATCAACTCAAGTTTCTCCAACTCCCCATTCACTACTATCCCATCAGCATATTCTTTGAACCAATGGTACATCGCCCAAGGACAGGCTTCGGGGTCATTGAGAAAAGTATAGTTGCCCGGTTCACCCGGCACATCCTTAAATGCCGCCAGTTCATGGGATCTAGTGGTGAAAAACAACCAAGAAACATTACCTGAATTATCAGCTATATATTTGAAATTGGCGCCAAAGCCTTCAGCACCTGCCGTTCCTGTAATACTTTTACCCCAAGTGGCATCATATTTCTTCGGAGCCCAGTCTATCTCAGTCACCATGATAGGAGCGAAAGCTGCTACAGGACCTACTTGCGCATCCCAACCCCGCTGAAAAGCTTCATAACCACCTCCTGTGGAAGAGCCGATTCCTTCGCCGCTGTCTTCCTCAGCATCGCTACCATACCAACCGGGATAGCAGTGAACGGCAAAGCCTATGTTCTCTCCTTCGATACGGTGAATAGCATATCCGGCATATGATGACTGATAAGACAATCCCGGCACCCAAACAATGTTGCGACAATTAGTACGTACCTTGTCTACTATAGCCTGAAAGTAAAGTTGGAGATTCTTGAAATGACCGTCACCGCTACTGCCGTATGTTCCGTCAGTACCTTTTATTCTGACAGGTTCATTAGCAAGCTCAAACATAACATCCATATTATTTTTCAGTTTAGGATGTTGCGAGACAATATCCCACACTTTGAGCAAAAATTGCTGATAAGTGTCTCCTATTTCTATACCTTGATAGGGAGCATCAGACGGACAAACCCCAGGCGGACGCATCACCACATACATTCCCTTAGAAATAAAGTATTCTGCCATCGGCACAAACAACTCTTCAAGATACTTCCGAAAGCGGGTTTCAGAGAACCGTTCATGTCCTTCATATCTCACGGACTGCATGGAGGGGTCATCACTCCAATATGGGTCGAGGTGCATCCGCACGAAATTGAATTTCCATCCTGCGGCCACAATGCCGTCTACCATGCTCTTATTATACCTGAGGCATGCCTGCACATCATAGTTACCCCACGCATTATTATTGAAGAAAGGGCTGTAAGTCTGCGTAAAACCATGCAGATTGATAATTTCTCCCTTTTCATTTTTAAGATAACGCCCTTCTACACGCAATACCGGCAACTTGGCTCCAGCAGGAGTCTCAGGTTCCGGATCCGGTTCAACAGGTTTCTCCGGTTCTGGCTTCTCCGGCTGCACAGGAATAGTGTCGTCCGAACAAGCCGCCAAAGACATTCCTAATGTCAATGTCAACAAATAAATTATTTTTTTCATATCATTCTTCATTATTTTAGGAATTTAAATCAGTAGTAAACAAGGGAACAAGTTGAAAAGGCTCCATGCGGCATAGAAGCATTGCGCTGCCTCTTATTCCTCTTGTCAACTTGTCCTCTTGTCTACTTCTTTTTTCCGTTTCAAATGTAACAGATAGCAATGAAATAATCTGTATCTTTATGTTACACAATTATTCACTGATGTTACATCTTTAATTGAAAGTCCAAACAGTCCTGTTTATTATAATATTACCAATAACGAACAAAACTAAACTAACGGAGAACCATTGTAATCCGTTTCATAAGTCCTTTTTGTTTCTCCTTTGCGAATTGTTATAGATGCGGTTAGATTCATTTCTCCCCCATCATTATATATTTTATGTGGAATGTCGCAACTGATATCTCTTTTTACGGAATAAGTTGTGGTAGCAGTAAATATAGGATAGTTTAGGTAAAGTTCTCTCACAGAAATCATTATATGATTATTACCCCTATGAAATGAAACTATGGCAGACATAACTTTTTCCAAATTACCCTTACAATCATATTGGTAGTAAGACGACAATGCTCCGCCATAAATTTCAAACGAATATTCATCTAAATTTGCAGTCCTTGTAGCAACTATATCTTCTGCTCTATCTGCATCAAATGGAATTTCACTACTACAGCTGCACCAAATAATTAAACTCAAAATAAATAATGTGTTTTTCATTGTTATTCGATTTTTATTAAAACAATAAAGGCAGCGGTTAACATTACGCCCCGCTGCCTTTTCTTATAAACCTCTATTATTTTCCAGCCAAACCATCAGCAAAACCTGCATAAGTATGCTTACGATTGTAATTAGAATCCCATAAACCTACGGGTTCACCACCGCGCCAACCTGAATCACTTGGAGCATCAGTTGCACACCACTGAGTGATACCATACTGCTGGGCAGCAGGAATTATTTCGAAATACTTCGATATTATGAAGCGATAGAATTCCGCCATTTTGAGATGTTGCTCATAAGTAATATCTTCCGTCTTCAAACCTGTACCGAAAGCTTTTTCTACAACACCCATATCCAACTCAGAAATCTTAATCAACTTACCGCTCTCCGCCAATATTTGGAACATCTTAACAATAGCGTCTTCCTGAGCTTTTTGGTCACTTTCATTCAGGATATAACTTACATGCATCTGTGTACCAATACCATCAATCTTAGTTACGCCATCAGCCTCCCATTTCTCAATCCAGTGTACCAAACTCTGTGCTTTCTTATTGCCATCCCACCATGATTCCAAATTATAATCATTGATAAAGAGCTTCAACGGCTCAGTACCGCCATTATCAGCATAGTACTTGCGAGCAGCAGCTACCACTATACGAACATAATCTTCATTACCCAAATAGTCTTGCCAATAGAAATTATTATTGGCATCATCTGCACTAACATTGGAAGCTGACTGCAAAGGATAGAAGCCTTCACCGTTATCACCACCACCGGAAATAGCTTCATTCACTACATCCCAAGCAGTTACATAACCGCCAGTAGCTTTCATCATACCTTCAACCCAATTATTCATAGCCCATGTCAAAGTGTCCTTCTTCTCTTCAGGAGTAAGAGGAATGGTATTACCTTTCTCTACTGTCTCCCAATGGATGTCAGCAAAATAATATGTATGTCCATTTTCTTTGTCCGCATTAAGATTAAAAGCTATGGTTTGCATGCCCTTGCCTGCTGCTTCTGCTGGAATTGTACTTATTGTTTCATAATGCTTCCATTCAGTTGTAAACGTAGGATTTGCGGGTAACATAGCCCAATGAAAATATGAGCCTGGAGTTGTATGACATTGTGTTTCACAGGGTGCCTCAGCTGTGGCTTTATACCAAAATGATATCCTATATTGCTCTCCAGCTTCCCAAACCTTATCGGAAGTAATAAAGAACTGAGTATCATGAGTATTTTCCGCTGCAGAAATAGAAGTAATGCTTATACAGTTCTTACCATCAGGACCTTGACCTTCAAGAATAGTACCAGGAACATCAGCTTTTCCATGTTCACGGACAATAAAGTTATTCATTGGTTTACCTACCACCATCTCTCCATTTTCAAGAACATCTGTATAAATCTCAACGGTAGGAGTTTCTGAATGAGTTACTTTCAACCACTTAATATTAATATCTCCTTCAAACGTTCCTGGTTGGAATACTATAAAACTAGATTCGACTTGACAATTGTCAAATTCCACACTAACCTCTTGCCAATCTTCGTTGAACGATAAAGGCCGATCCACTAATGCACCCCAATTACCAAACTGAGCATTGAGAGTACCAGGAGCGGAACCTTTAATATAAGCTGTTAGCTTATAAGTCTGGCCAATCGTAGTAGGAATCTGATCTGCTACGAAATACTGATACCATTCTCCGGGATAACGGCTAACTAAGCAACCATTCTCAAAGACAGGCTCGTATCCCATAACATAGAAAGGATAGCTTGTAAACGTAGAATAGTCTACATACGCATCCTGCTTTTCTTCCTTATCACTCGGATTAACTTCGATTTCCTTGTCAGCAATCAATCCATTCAGATACGTCAGATTTTGTTGTGCATGCCAAGCTAATGTATGTCCATAAATAGTAATACCGGCAGCTTTAGCTTCATCCACAAAACTAGATACCGTAGAGAAATTCATAGTACCATCATCACCTACTATCGAAGCATATTTCATGGCATTGCCAGCTGTCATTTCATCGAAGTTAGTTGTTACAGTTTCGTACACTACACCGTGCTTGACAAAATCACTGACCGCCGCTGCCAATCCCAACTTGAAGTTGGGATGCTGGCTACGATCAATATAAGATTTCAATACATTATAATCTTTCAGATACTCATATTGAGCTACGTCTTCCGGTTTCTCCACCGAGTAAGGCAGTATGGCATCGTCTACACACGACCCCATTGCCAAGCCCAAGGCCAAAACCGAAAGCAGTTTCATATATTGTTTCATATTCTCTTTGTTTTAAAATTATTTATTATACGCAACATCAAACCATTCAGCTTTTACTTGACGATCGCGCATCACCAAAGTATCCTTAGTAGCATAAGTGACCGTACCCAAGTCTACCGTATAGTCCAAGTAGAGCACATCACGATCCTTATGATTAAACGAGTCCTTCTCACCCTTTACTACATACTTACCAGTACCCGAAACCGTGCAGCCCGGTGTGTCTGTAGAAAGTGTACATTCATTGTTATCATTGAAAGCAAGAATCAGATTGCAATCCTGACCGCTGAGCGTCAAACCAAAGTTGGCATCCTTCAACGAACGAGTGGTCAGTTCGCAAACCTCATCGTTCTCTACATATTGTTCGTGACGAATCACTTTAGAAGTTGTTCCACCCTCTGTCACTTGGTCCACACCACGGCGCAGATAAACAGCATCCCACGGATTAATGTATTTCACAGCATACAAGATATAATCTTTCGGAACCACATTCCAATCTCCCTTGTTGCAACGAACCGGATTCTCGACCATCGGGTTTCCTGATAGGATAGAGTCAGCATTCTGCACATTCGACATTACCAAAGGAATAACATACGTTGTTTCAATAGATTTGGGATCTGCGAAGAAAGCATCCGTCAGTTGCACTTCGACACCGGCACTAATCTGGCCTTTCGGAATCACAATCTGATCAGAAGCCAACGTGTAATAATTAGAAGGCATCGGCACTACCTGACCACCTGTTGCGAAAGTCAAGTTGTCACATAATGAATTTACCACGTCAATGTCCACTGTAGGTGTGGTACCATTGTCGTACACTCCCCCCATCACAGCCTTTATAAGACATTTGTGCTGATTGTCGAGCGTATTATCAAATATTTCATCATTACCCAATACGATGGTACGAACCGGATATTGATAAGCAAAGTATACGGTAGTTCTTCCATAATCGGGGAAAGACCAATCTTGGTTTTCACACGAAGAGAAAGCAAGCAACATAATCAATGAAAACAGATAAAATAATTTTTTCATTTCTTCAATCTTTAAAAGTTATTCAACAAATCCAATTACCAGCCTTGATTTTGTTCCAAAGCATCGAATTTCACAACTTCACTATAAGGTATCGGACCAAACCGCATAAAGTCACTGTAGGTACGATTTTCTACATTAAATACCTGATACGTTTCACCATTGATACGTATGCCCTTGGCAGGCTCAGTCAAATCCATATTCCAACGGCGTAAGTCCCAGAAACGAAAACCTTCGAAGCAAAGTTCCAAACGGCGTTCATTACGAATCAATTCGCGCATTTTGGCCTGATTATCCTTCACGCTTTCCAAATAAGCATCACCATTATCGGTACCTACATTAGCACGTTTACGGATAGCCTTTATGACATCATAAGCCGAATAGCCATGCGTTCCCATACCCGTAGGTCCCCAAGCCTCGTTGGCTGCTTCCGCATAATTCAGGAAAATTTCTGTGTAGCGAATACGCGGGCTGTAGTGAGGCTGACCGGTCGTAGTGGTTGAGCTCAAATATACATCCTCACGCAAATGTTTACGCAAATAGTAACCAGTACGCGTAGAATAACCATTTTCACGGTTCAAACCGTCATTGTTAGATGTATTGTCGGCACTAGTATCAATAATCTTTTTATCAGTACCCATCTCTGTACCATTGACTACGATATACAACGCCAAACGGGGGTCACGGTTAGCATACGGATTCTGTTCGTCATATTCCGGAGCATCCGTAATAGGATAACCGTTTGCCATAGGGAAAGCATCTACCAAGTTCTGCGTCGGATTGATTTGCCCACTACCATAAAGACTGGGCGGGAACTGAGCCTGTTCCAACGCATAAGCCGTAGCATCTTTACCGTTTCTCCAAATCATCTCAGGCGGATTGGAACCACCAGTAAGATTGTTGATTTCATCAGCATTCTTATACCAAGTATTACCCTGAGTAGCCAAACCGGAAGCACCACCAATCATATCTAATAACTCACCGTTATAGTCAGCAGCATCTGCCCAAGAACCATTGCTACCTTCAGCAAAAGCAGGGCTGGCTGCCAATAAGGCAGCTTTGGCACGGAAAGCCAATGCAATACGTGCACTCATACGAGAACGAAAGTTTGAACCAAACACTACGTTATATTGACTATAGTTAGCACCCTCATTACGATATTTTTCCGGCACTTGTGCATCCGAAGAAATATTTTCGTAATCGAGTGGTAACAACTCTTTTGCTCTTTGCACATCTTTATATATAGCTTGAATACATTCATCGAACGTATTACGAGGATAGTTGAAATCGGAAGCCTCAGTTTCCACTTCCTCTACAATAGGTACACCCATCAGTCGGCCATCAGCTGTCCATCCGGCATGCGCCTGTAACATATAGAAATTAAACATGGCACGCAGTCCATAAGCTTCGCCTTTCAAACGATCACAGAACATTGTGTTCACAATCGGCGTATTCACCCAAGACACTTGATCTACTTGACTCAAGAAAAGATTAATGTAGTGAATAGCAGCCTTGCAAGAGCTCCATTGATCCATCGGGTTACTGTTGGATGTCCACGAACCAGTCGCCATCTTCAAGTAACTGTTACTCGTTTGGTTAGTTACAGCATCATCAGTAGCCACATCGTTGAACGACTGCGAATTGTATGGATTTCGGGTATAAGCATTCGCTAAGATTCCCTCCGCATACAACGGGTCATTGAGTCCATCTGATACTTGCTTGTTGTTTTCTATGGCTGGTGTAAATAAGTCATCGCATCCCACCAGCAAAAGAGCAGCGACAAAAACTGTCATTATTTTTTTCATAAGAATCTACTTTTATTGTGTCACTTATTAGAAACCTATCTTGAAACCGATGTTGTAATAACGGCTCTGAGGAGTCGTTCCCGTATTCAGTTCCAATTTTTCACGCTCTTTCGAAATGGTCAACAGATTACTTGCATAGGCATATACTGACAAACTGTGTACAAATGAACCACGCAACCATTGCTGAGGTAAGTCGTAAGTCAACTGCAAACGAGAAAGTTTAAATTGGTTAGTGCTATACAACCAGAAATCCGAGTTGCGGTAGTTGTGGTTGTCAGTCTGAGTCGTCAGACGCGGATAAGTAGCAGTAGCAGATGTTTCGGGTGTCCAACGCCCGCGCACTACTTCCGAATACTTCTTGTCACCAAATACCCAATAATAGTCGCCACTTGCAAAGGCTGAACCACCAAAGTAACCGGTACCCTGCGCAAACAGAGTGAAATTCTTCCACTTCAGCGTCAGATTCAGACCTAAAGTTAACGGAGAGCCTTGCCAACCATAGCGTTCACCCAAGTAAACTTCATCCTTCTCATCGATAATATTATCACCATTTTGGTCAATATATTTCAAATCACCCGGTTTCAACTCACCGTTGTAAGAAGAAGTGATACCCGAGTTCAATATTTCCTCCTCGCTGGTGTAAAAACCGTCAGTTTGCAGCCCCCAGATACCATCAGTAGGTGTCCCTTTACGATAACGGTATTGATCTTCATACAATTCGTCCACTTTAGTGTTCTCGTTAGTATAATACATAGCGTTCACACCTAAGTTTATATCCACATCCTGCACCTTCTTGTTGAAGTTCAATGCAAGGTCAAAACCGGTACGAGTGCTGTTGTTGTAGTTCACATAAGGTAGTAAAGTACTTTCTGGCCAATAAGACACGAAATAATTCGGGAAACTATTGGATGGCTGTACCAGCATACCTTCAAGGCTGTTCTTAAAGAATGAAGCATCAAACCTCAAAAGCTTTTTCCACAACGATCCACGCAGACCTACACTGATTTCCTTGCGTTGGATAAAAGAAAGGTCAGTATTACTACCGCGTCTTGCCTCAGTGGCATGACTCTGGTTACCGTCAGCCCATCCCCACCAAGCACCGTTTGCTTGGTCGTAAGTAGTCTGATACATATAATAACTATCAATGCCCAAATCGGTATTCAGAATAGATCCGGAAGCAGTCAACATCAGGTCATCCAAAATTGAGGAGTCTTCAAGAAAACTTTCCTTACTCAAACGCCAACCCAAAGTGAGCGAAGGCGAAAAGGCATTGCGCTTACCTTCGGGTAGACGCGCGGAGTGAACCAAGGCCCCCCCAAAACTCAAATAATACTTGTTTAAGTAATCGTAATCTACTTGCAAGCCTAAGTTGACGTTGCTGGTCTTGTGGTAAACGGCACTTTCACCTTGCTGATAACCAGCAGCAATCAGCATAGCTGAAATATTATGTGCATCAGCCACCTTCGTCTGATAGTTAAGCTGGGCTGAGAATGCCATGGTCTGGCGATTCCAGCTATCATTAATATTCTGAATACCATCATGTACGTCATCACCATACTTGGTCAGACCTACAATTTGGTCCACACCATTGACATTCGCCCACTGCGGTTCGTATGTAGCATACGTATCGTTGTAATAACGGTTGTAGGTCGTAGCATAGTCAATGGCATAACGTGTCTGAAACGAAAGTCCTTTCAGTACCATAGAGAGGTCAATATCTACGCCCATGTCAAACTGATACTGACGGCTGGTGTAGGTATTGACACCAGCTGCATAAAGGTTAGCTATTTCATTGGTCTGATCTACTTGTGTACCTCCCAACAAATATTTACCATCAATCAAGTGACTACTATTATTAATCAGATTCCATGCATCGGTATTGTTCTGCATCACATAATCAATGGGGATTAACGGAGAAATACGATTGGGACGTAACGTAGCGGCTGCATTCCAGAAACTCCCCCGTGCACCACGACCATCATAGAAAGTGGCATTAGCATTGACGTAAGTTTTCACATATTTTCCCAGATCTACATCGATATTACCGCGTACGCTGAAACGAGTAGTACGGTCTTTTTTGGCCTCACCTACTTTCACCAACGAACCAATATTATAAAGGTTAACGTTAGTGTAGAAACGTGCCTTCTCGGAGCCACCAGAAATTTCAGCTGTCACATCCGACTCGTTATATGACTTTTTCAAATACTCATCCGAGTAAAGATTTACATCAGGATAACGATAGGGATTTATACCGGAACCATGATTATAGATATCGGTCGCACTATACAGCGGATCCATGCCATCGTTAACACGAGCCTCATTGTAAAGTGTCATATATTCAGCAGCACCCAAATACTTGGGATAACTGATGGGCACATGAAACCCCGTATTAGCGCGTACATCAACGCGAGTATCACCTACTTGACCACGCTTAGTAGTTATATAAATTACACCTTTAGCGGCACGGCTACCATAAAGCACCACAGCAGAGGCACCTTTCAAAAAAGTGATATCCTTGATTTCAGAAGGCATCACGTTATTAGCGTCGCGAGGTACCCCGTCCACCAGTACTAGGTAGGAATCCATTCCCCAAAGACTGTTACCATTCCAGCCATTCACCATGCTCTGCATATTGTCTAAGCTGTAAGTAAAGTTATTTTTCTTCAAGAGTTCCTCTACATTGACAGAGGAGACTCCTCCCAACAGGTCGTTCTTATTAACCTTTCTATAGGCCACCTGTACCGTTTCCTCCGATGCCAAATTCAGCGAATCAGAATCGGCTACCGGAAAATCCGACAACACATTCTGAGCGCCTGCACACAAGGAAGAAGCTGCAAGTGCCACACATAAAACGGACTTTATTCGTATGCTTTTCATTTTAATTCCTTTTTAATTTTAGCGTTCAAGTTTCTCAAGACCATTACCAACCCGGGTTTTGATACAACTCCGGATAGATATTCATATCGGAAACCTTCAGAGGCATCCAATAATGCTTCTCGGAGAAATTCCGAGTCACAATGACTTCTTCTCTGAAATTAGCCACACGGCTCTGAGTCGGATCTTTCTTATCCAATTCTACGCGATCAAATTCTTGCGAGGTCTTGATAGTATAAGGAGATTCGGTTAACAATAACCAACGGCGTAAGTCATTGAAACGATGTCCTTCATAAGCCAACTCCACAGCGCGTTCGCGTCTCAATTCACTCATGAAACCATCCAATGAACCGGCATATTTATCAGCTACGCCTTCTACGCCGGCACGATTACGAATCTTATTGACAGCATCGAGGGCTGTCAAAGAGTAACCGTTGACAACTGATGTTGGGCTACCGTAACCATTGGCAACAGACTCAGCATACATCAAGTAGATATCAGACAGACGCATCCAACTAACTTGGATAGTCAATGCATCGCCATAGTCACGAAGACCCTCATCAAAGCCGTTCACTACAAGCGGAGTATACTTGTGCAACAAATAGCCTGTACGGCTCTCATTCTTTATATCACGGTAATTACCGCCTGTATAAAGGTTAGCATACTGAATTTCTTTTTCTTTTTGTTCAGAAGTGAACTTAGCAGTGTTTTCAATTACCTGCAATCCATCATAAGTAATGTCAGTATAGAAACGAGGATCACGATCACGCCACGGATATTCTTCATCAAAACCAGAATCCGGATCCTTCAGAGGAAGACCGTTGGCCATACCATAATAATTTACATAGTTAGCTGTCGGACAGAATACCACACCATTGGTTTCATTAGCCAATATAGAAGGAACAAACTGAGGTCCTAAACTCCAGCCTGACCCCATCCACCAGTCATACATCGGCGTCTGGAAGATAGCTTCGGTAGAACCGGGATTCTTAGAATTCTGCTTGAATGAATAGAAAATATCCGAATAGTGAGCAAAATCAACCAAATCATATTGGGTCTGACCAGCATCTACCAACTTCAACAATTCAGCAAACGCTTCGGCCGCCTTCTTACAATAGTCGGCATTATAAGTTTTGCTGCCATTAGTTGCGTAGTTCATTAACGGACTCCCTGCCCACAAATAGTTCTTACCCAGATACCCCAACGCCATAATTTTATTGATACGCTGCTGGTTGTTACCAAAGGTAGGCTTGCCGGTAGTAGTATTATCCCAATCAACAGGCAATAAGTCGGCAGCGCGACGGAAGTCGGCAGCTGCAAGATCAGCACACTCCTGATAACTCAAGCGCGGATTGCGCAAAGGCTCGGAAGAGGAAGGTACAGAGTCAATATAAGGCAAACCACCAAAGTATTGCATCAGTTCAAAGTGAAACCAAGCGCGGAAGAAGTAGAGCTGTCCCATAATCAGGTTGCGTTGTTCATCGGTTGCTTCCACTAACTTATCCATATTCTCCAAACCTAAATTAGCCTTACGAATACCATACCAAGCCAAAGGCCAAAGAGATTTTTGGAAACGGTCAGTCGAATTAGCCTTTGTATTGCTGCGGTCCATCCAACCACTCTGCCAACCGTCATAACCAGACTGCCATCCCCAAAAGTCACCCATATCTATCTTATACCCCATGTGATAGTCGATGCTAAAAGAAAAAATCTCATCCTCCCCCCAGTTGAAAGAGTTGTTCCAATAACCATGAGCAAAGTCAGGAATACAATAATACAATTCTTCAGTGAAGCCCTGGAAATTACGGAAGTTCTTGAAAGCATCATTGGGATTTACGCTACTCTCGGGTGCCTTGTCCAGGTAGTCCTCACAAGAGGTCATCCCCAAACAACATAGCGAAAGCAATCCGCCATAGAATAATGTACGTATATATGTTCTTTTCATGTGACTATTTTTTATAATGTGAATTTTAAACCGAAGTTAATACGTTTCACTGTCGGATAAGCACCCTGCGAAGCCCAACCTGTACCGGCGAAGTTAGCTTCACGGTCATCAGGCATACGAGTCCATACCCAAAGATTATTACCATTGACATAAAGTTTCAAGTTGGAAAGTCCCAACGATTTGATCCAACCATCCGTAAAAGTATAAGCCAACTCAATATTCTTCAAGCGGACGTAAGAACCATCGTAAAAGTAGCGAGCTGCATCATAGTAACCGTTAGTGGTTGAACCAAAACGTGGCATTGGTACATCCGGATTTATATTATACTTTGTCCAGCGGGAACCTTCGTCGTAAGCAATCAGTTGTTTCTGGCCAAAAGTAGAAAAGACCACCTGACGGGTCACGTTGTTGACGCCATAGAACTGAACGAAGAAACTCCAGCCCTTATAGTCAAAACCGAGCGAAGCACTATATGTATTCTGCGGACTACCGGAATATCCGTAAGGAATCTGGTCGTAGGAGTTGATGACACCATCACCATTATAGTCGAGGATGTAATAAGTACCCGGCAACTTTTGGTTATCATTCGATTCAAAAGCGGTACTACCATACACATCGTCCATTGTTTGTGTATAGCCATGATCTACATACGTATGAGTCTGACCAATTTGCTTTCCAGCATCCTTTTGATAAGCAGGCAGCAGTTCCGGATCATCAGCCTCAATGACTTCGTTCACGGCATGAGTCATATTCAAATTAGTCCACAGGTGCAAGCCGTTTTTCAAGGTCTTGTTCACACGGAGTTCCAACTCATAGCCACGGTTCTTCACTTCACCCAAGTTTACCCATGGAGCTGCTACCGTACCACCAAAATAAGAAGGCATTGCACGATCAGAACCACTAATCAATATGTCTGTACGCTTATCTCTAAAGATTTCAACATTACCAGCTAATAGGCCATCAAAGAAAGAGTAGTCGATACCAAAATTAAACTTACGGACAACCTCCCAGTGGATATCCATATTACCTACTGTTGATTGACTATAGAAAGTATAAGGGCTGGTTACATTATACAAACCAGTCTTGATATTTCCACCTGTAGCCCATTGATCCATATACAGCCAACGACGAGAAGTATCCCATTCGTTACCAATCACGTCGTTACCAATTTCGCCATAAGAAGCTCTAAGTTTCAACATATCAAGGAACTTGATTTTCTTCATGAACTTCTCTTCACTAATCATCCAGCCAAGAGCACCAGAATTGAAGAATACAAAACGATTATCAGCACTGAACTTATCGGAACCGTTATATGCTCCATTGTATTCCAAGAAATACTTGTTGGCATAGTTATAAGTAACACGGAAAGCCCAGTCTTCACGATAGTTAGGAACAATACTACCACGAGCACGTTCCTGACGGCTGAACAACCCCATAGCACCCACAGTATGTTTACCAAAGGTATTGTTGTAATCTATCTGTGCTGAGTAATAGAGGTGACGTTCCGTAGCACCGTTATCAATAGAACCACCTTCTGGAACCCAGTTAATCTGTTCGTGGAAATCGAAGTTATGGCTACCTTGACTGGGATTATAGCTGACAGCACCGGTATTAGGATTAATATACTTATATAAAGCACCATCAGTGGAGTTTACACCTCGGTTCTGCTCAAAAAACACGTTATCCCAAGAAATAGAAGCACGAGCACTCAAACCTTTCAACACGAAATCCAGTTTCTGCTCCAATGTAAAGTCAGTGGTCAGACGGGTCGTAGTACGAGTATTCTGTCCGGCCAAAGCCAAACCAGCTACAGAGTTATTGGCATTATTAATCGGGTCATATCCCCAAGTGCCATCCGAATATTTCGGATAGAACACGTTAGGAGGAGTACTATAAGCACTACCCCAGATATTATATTCATACGCAGTACGTGGTCCTTGCTTTACACCGTGCGAACCGGCAAGATTAGTCTTCAGCAAGGTGGTCTTGGTTAACTGAAAATCAAGATTACTACGCATATTCACACGGTTGTAACCGTAAGTGGTCTGATAACCACGACCGTTATCATACTCCTTGAACAAGTCACCCTCATGTTGATAGTCGATGGAGGCATAATACTTCACGAAACGGGTACCACCACTAACACTAACGTTAGCATTCTCGGAGAAGGCATGATCCTTGAACATCCAATCTGCCCAGTCAATGTTCGGATAGCGTTCCGCCTCAGCTTGATTAGCAGGGTGGCGATATTTATCAATTTCCGCTTGTGGCATCATATACATCCAAGAATCAGAAGCCAATCCCAATTCATACTCTACTGCATTGTTACGCAACTGAAATGCATCGTATGAATCCAACTTATTGGGCAATTTAGACGGCATCTTCAATGCCATACTACCACTAACATTAATGGTAGCCTTTCCCTCCTTACCACGCTTGGTAGTAATCAAAATAACACCATTAGCACCCTTTACACCGTAAACGGCAGTGGCGGAGGCATCCTTCAATACAGAAATAGACTCTACGGAATTCACATCAATACCTGACATAGGACGCTCGATACCATCGACTAAAATCAACGGAGAACTGTTGTTCCAAGAACTGGCACCACGAATCACAATTTGTGGATCTTCCTCACCCGGCATACCCGTAGAGGCAGTAGTAATAACACCTGGCAAGTTACCAGTCAGTGCCGACCCTAGGTCAGAAACACCACCAGCACGTTCCAATACTTTAGCAGAAGTTTGTGTGATAGCACCTACTACACTGGCCTTTTTCTGCTGACCATATCCTACTACTACAACTTCTTCCAATTGTTGTGAGTCATCTTCTAAAGTGATCTTCAAAGTCTTTTGACCAGCAATTTTAACTTCCTGCGATTTCATTCCGATAAATGAGACCACAAGAGTTACTTTGTCATTAGGAACAACCAACGTGAAATTTCCATCTATATCTGATATCGTACCTATTGAATTATTATTTTTTACAACAACGGAAGCTCCAATTACAGTTTCACCATTTCCATCGACGACCGTTCCTTTTACCGTTACTCCATTCTGTGCTAAAGTCGGTAAACAACTCAATAGCAACAAAAGAATCAAGTAATGGATCTTTTTAATTTGTTTTGTTACATTTTTCATTACCCTTAGTTTAAGATATTAATAACTACATTCTCTTCATTACATTAGCTATTATAAATAGCTTTAACTGTCATCATACTTGCATTTCATAATTAATTAGTCTTTTAAGATTAATAATTTGAAGGTTAATATTCATATTGTTATTATTACATATATTAGTTTTTCATACCATAGGAGGAAAGAAAAGTGTTTTTCATACATATCTCTCCAAACATTATAGCGTACTTTTTCACAGCAGCAAATGTATGCATCAGAAATAAAACAGTGGACACGATCATGCTACACGTTTTTTTGATGGCATTACATCTTTCTCTTCGATGTTACATTCTTTTTTGATCGCATTTCGCAAAACAATATATCAAGCTACAAATCAACCAATTACAGAACTTACCAAGATTTTTTTTTAGGTATAAAAGAGAGCTTAAGAAATCACTTTAGAGAGAGAAAAACAGTATAATAATGAACCCAAAATTGCAAAAGAAATGCAAGAAAAAACAGCGTGGTAACGTATCACAAAAAATATGTAACCCACTTGTTAAAGCTAAAAAATGACTTTCATTCATTTATTGCAGCAATATATCCATTAACATTTTTAAGCCTTTTTGATTATTTTCTATCAAGATCAGACAGGGAATGGGCATATCTTTCGGAAATGAATATAAACAAGCGAAAGAAATAGTAGAAGAAAGTGCACTTGATTAGACTCACTATGCAAGGAAAGAGGTCCTTGAGAATGGAGGGGTTATATGGCAAAAGAAATATGCTGACAGATAAAGATAGAGTAAAGGAAAAACCTTTCAGGCTACTTACGTAATTTGAGCAAAATGAACAGCTTGAGCGAAATGAGCAATATGACAAAATGTAAATCGTGATGTCTGAGGTTGCTTTCTTTCGTACCATTAGTTGCCGTGATACAAAAAAAGCAAGGATTACCTGTTAGGCGAATGCAGTATGATTTGTAATGGTAAAAGGAAGCGCATTTTAGAAAGAGATTCCTTCTTATTTCGTTCTTATTAATTGCGCTTTGATCGTATTTTCTTCAAATATGATTATTTGATTCCGCCACTTATCTTCTTTGAAATAGAAGAATATTACCTGTTTTTCAGAAGAGCTACACCCTTTTTGGGTGATGGTGTCACCTTTTGGTAAGGATGGTGTAGCCTTATGGGGCAAAAGGTGTAGCCATTTCTCAAATTATATCATCCGTTTAGGGAGAATAGATGATCTGATTGATTAGAATAGATCATGTAATGGAGCACAATAGACCATCTGTAGCATAACAATAGATGAAATGAATCAGATAAAACCTTGTTTTATCCTTCTGGAAGCAACTTTCTGATTGGGACCTTTGTTATTAATAATAATAAAAAACAGATGTATTGCAACGAAATACATCTGTTTCACTATCTTATTGTCACATTGCACCGGGCGCATAAATTCCGGTGTTTCTTAGTCAATCAAGTTTAGGGAATCATGGAACATCCATTTGAAACGGCGAAGCCGGAAGTCCCGCCTTATTCTTCAAATTGGCCTCCTGCGGATTATCATCCCAAGCATAGCGAACTTTTGTGGGCTGAGCAATCCCTTCACTCCAGACCACCACTTTATTGCCTTCCACGGTCGCCTCAGCCCATTTATAACGTCCGTCCGTTCCCGCCAATGCAAAACCTTTAAGTTGAGCTACAGGCATTAAATCATCCGTTCCCGCCTCAAAAGATAGAATGACCTTTCCTCCCTCAATAGCGGCGGCAGTGCACAGCGGACCACTATGAACTATATCTTTGTGCCCGTATACTTTCTTCTTGACCTGAAGCGCCACTCTCCTTGCCAGTTCCTTCTTATTCAGCGGATGAATATCATTCCACTCTCCTAAGTCTATTGCCACAACCAAAGAGGTATTAGGCAACTTCAACGTCACCTGCCGCTGTGCTTCACGCATACCTGCCCAACCACTTTCTACAGGCTGCTGATGCGTCTGCATAAAATTGGGTAGCTGCATTATAAAGAATGGCAAGTCTTCATCTGCAAATTTCACCCGCCAGTCTTTGAGCATGGCAGTCAATAAAGCTTCATATTCACCTGGACGTCCTGCATTCGATTCACCTTGATACCACAAAGCTCCCTTAAAAGTAAGATTCCGCAAAGGAGAAATCATGGAATTATACATACCGGTCGGAATGTTCTGAAAAGATACACCTCCTCTTCCGGCAGGCATTTCACAACCCAGCCTATACTTCCACTGCTCGGACAAGCGAACCGTATCCCCATCTATCGCCATGCAATAGGGTTTACCTTTTACAAAACTGGGACGACCACCGGAATTAATAAGACGTACCGTAACCAGATTCTCTCCCGCTTTCAACACCGATGCAGGAACTTTATAAATGCGCGGCGGATATTGATAGGAAGTAGTGCCTACAAAAACACCATTCACATACACAGAGTCCGCATTTACCATACAGCCTAAACGCAATATGGCATCTTTATCAGCCTGCTCGGCTGTAAGGCGAATGTTCTGCCGGAACCAGTGCGATCCGCTTACCGGATAACCATCCTTGCTGCCCAACTGATAAGAAAACATATTCACCTCCTCCCAGTCGAAATCATTCAATTCCGGTTCATACCATTTAACCGGAGCATGAAGGCCTTCATCACCTTTATATAAAGAGAGGCTCCAGAATCTCGACATCATTCCTCCCGCTTTATTCATCAAGGCCTTGTATTCGTCGGAGTTATAGATATCCCGCTCGCGCAGGTTCTTCGGAAATGCCTGAAGCGCATCTTCACTCATCCAAGCTTCAATGGAACTTCCTCCCCAACTGGAATTGATAATGCCGACAGGAACTTTCGTCTCATTATACATCTCTATTGCAAAAAAGTAAGGCAATGCGGCATAAGACTGGGCAACCTGCGGATTCAACGCTGTCCAGTTCATTTGGGATATGTCTTCTTTGGGACCATGCAAATCATTACCATAGGGAGTCTTGACATAGCGGACCATTGAATTCTCGTAAGTAGCAGTCTCTCTACCGAACATATCCGCTACACGCGCCACCGTCAGTTCCATATTCGATTGTCCCGAGCACAACCATACATCTCCTATCAGGATATCCTTCACTGTCATTTCGTTCACTGTCAGCTCATAAGGGCCACCGGCCTTCATTGCAGGAAGTGTTACCAGCCATTTGCCATTTTCATCGGCTACTGCCGTGTATTTCTTCTTCTTGAACGTGACAACCACATTCTCACCCGGATCAGCCGTTCCCCATATTTTTATGGGACGTTCACGTTGCAATACCATCCCATCCGAAAGAACGGATGGGAGTTTCACTTTAGCCTCAGCCAACACAGAACAAATGCAGGCCAGTACTATCAATAAAGCAAATCTGTATTTCATAATCTTTTTTTTAGGAGTTATGGGAGTTCCTTAAAAACATTCCCTTCTCACAGAACTCTCCGGCGCTCCCAGGAAAGAAGGTTTCAAACCTCCGAAGTCAATCATTATCTTCTGCATGACAAGTGCCGGGTCAAGCGGACGGATGCGCAAGGTATGCTTTTCTTTCTTATCAAGCAAATGTTTCGTTTGGGTAGTGATGATGTGCTCCGCCTGCAATCTGCCAAGTTCACCTTTATAATCACCGTTGATGTTGACTATCTGTTCGTCACCGCCATCCAGTGAAATCGCATATCGCAGTCCTTTATAATCATTGAAATTCAATGTCGAAGAGAAACGTACCATAACTGTTGCTTCATCACTCTTCTCCGTTTCAAAATCATATTCCAGATACATATCTTCGCTCGGAGTAGCTGTGGAAGGCAAAGTAGTGACGGCTGACAAGGTACGTCCCAGGTTAGGGATCGTAACCCAATCAGCAGATGTACCATTTGCTGAACGGGTATAATGTTCTGCTTCAATAGATATATATCCATCCTTTTCTACAAACACAGGTGGTGCAGGAGCTATACGGGGCTCGGGTACAAAGGTCACTTTAGGCATTATATTGCGCTTCGGATCATTCCAGGATCTATATCCGATGTGAGTCTGATCCATGATATGATTCCATTTGCCCCCACTCATTACATGATTATAATGATAAGTCAGCACGGAGTCGCGCTCGAAACAAGCACGTACCTTATCCGCCCATTTATTGGCTTTCACATCATTGGCCTCTGCCAGTTTACGGTTCATTGCCACAGCATAGTACATATCATATAAGTTGGAACATGCCTGTATCGGGAAAAGTACCAGTTGGTCGAAAGCATCCCGGTATTCGGCAGGCATCAGATAATAAAGTTTCAAGGCATCCAGACACAATGCAGCGTATTCATCTTTTACACTTTGCCATTCGTTATAATTTTCCAGGCTGTAAGTCCGATCATTCAACATTTCCGGAGTAACCCTACGGTTGTATTTAGTATAAGTGTCGATCAGACGAGCCGCTTCTTCGGCATAGTATCCGCCAAATTGCTGACGACAGAAATCCACCGTATGCTGAAACAGATTATTTTCATTGAAACGTTTCGGTTCCCAGGCCATATCTAAAAAGAAAGTGATAGGATATTCACCACCCACAATTCGCGCACGCCATAGTCATAGGTCAGCATCATCTGCTCCCACGTGCGTTGTATCTGAGTAATATTTATCCATTTGGAGTTACGGGGAGCCCCTACATAGTCGAAATGATAATACATGCCGTAACCACCTTTACGAGGCTTCGCTTTCAAGTCGGGCAATTTACGTACATTGCCCCAGTTGTCATCACAGAGCAGCAGCGTTACATCGTCGGGCACTCGCATACCTTTATCATAATAATCCTGCACTTCCTTATAAAGCGCCCATACCTGCGGAGTTTCTTTAGCCTTCTTACCGGTTACCTTCTCTATGATTTTCCGCTGATCTTTCACGATATTCTGCAACAAGGAGATATTGGCATCTTCGCTCATCGGTTCATCGCCGTCGCCACGCATGGCAAGGGTGATCACCGCTTCCCAATCCTTGCAGCGTTCCATCCCCTGCTGCCAGAAGTCGCGCAACACGGCACCGTTCGTAGTGTAATTCCACTCTCCTTTTCCACGACGTTTCCAGTCTTTTTGAGCCTGTCCCATCGGTTCATGATGGGAAGTACTCATCACAATTCCCATCTCGTTGGCCAACGGACCGTTCATCGGGTCATCATCGTAGAAAGCACTGTTCCACATGGCAGGCCACATAAAATTTCCTTTGAGGCGAAGCACCAGTTCGAACACCGTTTCGTAGAACTTACTATTGAACCCACCAAAGGTAGCAGACGCCCAGCCGCCTAAGCTGGGCCATTCATCATTCAGGAAAATACCGCGGTACTTCACTGCCGGTTCACCATCGGTATATACACCTTCTTTAATAGATATAATATCATGCTTCTCCACCGGAACATCTGCCCAGAAATACCAGGGAGAGACACCCATCTGCCGGGAAAGCTCGTAAATACCGTAAATAGTTCCCCGCTTGTCACTACCAGCAATGACAATTGCCTCTTCTACTCCTTCCACGGGCTGCTTCACCGTCTGAAGAATGTACTTCTCACGTTTCCCTTTCAAATCTGCAGCTGGGATCTTTCCTGCCTGCACCAGCTGTTTGATCCAGGAACTATTTTCAACAGAACCGACAATCAGTATACGGTTACCGGATGGGGAATGAATAATTTCCGGAGTAGCGCCTGTCACTTTACCTGCATCTGTCTGCAAATTGGCAACAGCCCTCAGTACACCTTTATCTTCCTGCGAGTCTACCAGTATCGGATACGCCTTTCCTTGCTGTATCCAGGTAAAACCATTACTCTCATTTGTCACAAAACGCTCTGCCGCCGACAAAGAGGGAAGTAACATGAAACTTACTAAACAATAAAAAATCCAACTAATTCTTGTTTTCATGGTAAGATACTTTTTAATTAACCTTCGTTTTGTACAAAGATAGTTCATTACAAAGTACTTTTCGAATCTTCGTGTTCCCATTTGCTACGGTCAATGTTACATCCCGTCTTTTCATGTTACATAAACTTACATTGATGTAACATCCGCTCAAAAAATGGCTCTGGTCGGCCCTAAATCTGCATCTTACCTTTGATTTACCTCCATCACTCATGTCCCCTGGCCTTAGCCTATCAACAATGCCGATGATGCCCACCATCAATACCATTGATGATAGGCATCACACTCAAAGTGAAGTTACTCCATCTGGTCAGAGTTTTACCGTCACCTTCTTTCCTGTATAAGTAACCGTCTTGCTGTTGCCGTCCACTGTCTTCACCGTAAACTGGCGTTTTTCAAGCATGCCGTTATATTTTCCCTTGCGTGCACCGATAGTGAGCGTACGGGAAGCATTATTCCATGTCATAGGAATTTCCGTATATGCTCCTGATTCATAGTTATAATTATCAAATTCATCTTCGTAAAGGGTGAAACTGCCATTAGCACCTGCATACACTTTCAACTCAAGATTATCCCAGGCTTTTTCTGTCGCATATTGCACATCGGGGCCGATGGGAACAATACTTCCGGCTCTGACGTAAAGTGGAATCATATCAATAGTCGTTTCTCTTGATATTTCCTGGCCGCCATCATATTTCTCATTAGTCCAGAAATCATACCATACAGTACCTGCGGGCAGATAAACCTTTGCAGTTTTCTTTGTAGTGAAGTCTACTGTCATGCTGCCTTTGCTCTTATTTTTATTGTCATCCCTGTCCCAGCCTGTCTCTTCCGATGCAGTAGCTGCCACTTCCGGAGTATATTGCGCTTCCACAATCGGAGCCACCAGGATGGACTTGCCAAACATATATTCGTCATTCATGTCCCACACCTTCTTGTCATCGGCAAAATCCATCATCAACGCACGCATAAAGCTTGACTGCTTATTGGTGACCTGCCAGGAAGTAGAATATATATAAGGTAACAGAGAATAACGCAAACGGATAGCTTTTTCGATAGCATCGTAAATGGGTTCTCCTTTCTTTCCAAACTGATAAATCTCTCTCGGAGCTTCCGTTCCGTGCGAACGCATCATCGGATTGAACGCTCCAAACTGTACCCAGCGTACGTATAATTCCTGATAGGACGGATTCTTTGTAGCCGATCCATCATTCCATCCCTTATTGTAATGGCCTAAGAAGAAGCCCCCGATATCACTATTGAAGTTGGGATTTCCCGTAAGGGTAAAGTTTAGCCCGGCAGGTATCTGTTTACGCAATGATTCCCAGGTAGAAACGATATCACCCGACCATACATTACATCCGTAACGCTGCTGCCCAGCAAATCCTGAACGGGTAAGAATAAACACACGCTTGTCTGAAGTCGTAGCGCGTTGGTGATCATAAACACCACCTACGGCCATCAACGGATAGGCACTGCGTACTTTGCGGAATGAACCTAAATAGGTAGGTGTATCAAAATCTTCAGGTTTTGCATCCAAATGATCTGGTTCGGTGGAGTCCATCCACCAACCGTCCATACCCAAATCATAGAGGCGGGTCAGATGTTTCCAGTAAATATCACGTGCAACGGGGCTGTAGGCATCATAAACTCTCACGCCCGACAGATAGTCTTCCCTAGGAGGCCACGTATCAGTGCCTGCAAGAGGCCAAGTCCTAAAATTAAACAATAGTCCTTTTTCATTCAGCTCCTTATAAGGCTTGGTCTGTGGACCGAATGAAGACCAGATCGTGATAATCATGTGCGCATTCTTTGCATGAATCTCATCCAGCATCTGCTGGGGATTATAGTAATTACCATCCAAAAATTCCATTGCATTCCACAAGTAGTTACTACCCCAGTACTGCCAATCCTGCACGATACCATCCAAGGGAATCTGTAATTCACGGTATTTGTTCAGTACGCCCAGTACTTCATTCTGACTTTTATAACGCTCTTTGCTCTGCCAGTAGCCATACGTCCACAAAGGGAACATGGGTACTTGTCCGGTAAGAGTACGCATTTGGGCAACTACGCCATCGGCATCTCCACCATACATGAAATAGTAGTCTGTGCAATCACCAACTTCCGATTCAAATGAAGTCTCATTCTCATCATCAGCAAAGTTAGTCGGAGAATAGTTATCCCAGAAAAGACCATAGCCTTTCACGGACTGGAAGAAGGTAATTCCGTCTTCCACATTGCCCGGCATCAGATACTTCCGTTGGTTACGTTGCGACATTTTACCATTCTGAAGTATTCCCAATCCATATATAGCCTCCTCTTTTTCAAGCATAAAGGCCTGGCGAACTTTATAAGTGCCCTTATCGGCTTTGCACTTATTCGGATAAAAAGAAGGGGTTCCCTTTTCTGCCAGTAATTCGTTGTTTTTTGTATCGGTGAAGCGTACCGTTCCATCGGTCTTGTTTAAAGTAACAATCATATCAGACGTTTTCAATCTGACATCATCTCCCTGTTCCTTAAAATCAATCTTAGTTTGTTCCGGCACCAATGTTATGGAAAGACTTTCTTTGTCCGGCATCTGCTCCTTTACCGAAGGATACTTCACTATGCGGACAATAGAAGGAGAATAAAAAATAACTTCTGCATTGAAGTTTCCTTCCGCCACATTTACCTTTACACCCTGTGGCGTCCTATTCACATTTTGCGCCATCAGTAAACCGGATATTAAAAGAAATATACCGGTAATTCCTACTTTTACTTTTCTCATGATATTTCGTTTAAAAATTGAATTATGAGGGCAAAAGTAGCCTGAAGCCTATAAAACACGTGGTACAAATGTTGCAAGAAGCAACAATCTCGTTGAAATGTGACTATTTCGGTTGTTCTTTCAGACTATTAACGTACTGCAAAGGACGCATACCAAACTCTTCCTGAAAACATTTACTCAGATAACTGGATGTACTGAATCCAACCCGGTCGGCAACTTCGGCCACCGTATGTCCTTCTTCCAAAAGTTGTGCGGCACGTTTCAGACGAATGGAACGGATAAAATTTGTCGGTGTCTTTCCTACCACTGAAACCAGTTTTCGATACAGCCCCGTGCGATCCATTCCCATGTCCCGACTCAATACCTCTACTGAATACTCGGGATTGTCCAGATTCTGTTCTACAAATTTCAAAGCCTTACGAAGAAACAATTCATCGGCCGCCGATAGCAAGGAGTTGTCCGACACAGCTTCCGGAGTTGCTTTCAGTTGTTCTTTCCTTTTCTCCTGTTGTTCCAGCAACTGGCGCATATTCATCAACAGTTCTTCCAAAGCCAACTCATTTTCAGCAGGCGACAGAGGGGACAGGACTCCTTCCGAAAGCTGGTCAACCAGTTCTTTCAACTCTACGGCATTATTCTGTATTTCCTTCAATTGCAGTTTGGTTCTGCCTTCATCCGTATGTTTTAAAATGGTATCCAAGGGAGAGATTATACGACTAATAGGTTCTGCCAGTTCCTGATTGATGTTTTGCAGGAAAGTGGACTTCATTTCATCCAGTTTCTCTCTTTGTTCACGTACCAGTTTTCGGCGTTTGCGTCGTATATATACAAAAGCTAGGGCGATCAAGCTTCCCGTTGCGAACAGGAAATAAGAGAGATAAGCATAAGTGGTTTTCCAAAACGGAGCTTTTACGGTTATTTCAATTTCCGCATATTTTCCCGTCCACGACTCACTATTATCAGCGGCTTGCACTCTGAAAGTGTAAGTGCCAGGCGGCAAGTCAGTATAAGTGGCAGTACCCTTACCATCGGAAGAGCGGATTTCCCGTTCCGAATAGTCAATACCCGTCAGTTGGTAACGATAATAGGTCTGTGTGGGATTGATATAATTCAAGGCAGAAAACTCTAAAGTGAAAAAGTTCTGATCATAGTTCAGGATAATCTCTTTGGTCAAGGTTATAGGGCGTTGAAGTATCCTGTTACCATGATACATTTTTCCACTTTCCACACGTTCACCAAACAGATCAAAGCCCACGAATAAAGGTGCGGCATACGCCCGCTCCATTGTGGTATGAAGCGGAACAAACTTATTAAATCCATTAATACCACCCCAGTAGAGAGTTCCATCTTCTGCGACAAAAGAGGACCGCTCGCAGAATTCATCCGTAATCACACCATCGTACCGATTGAAATTTGCAAACGAATATCGTATCTGTTCTCCCTCTCCCGTTACAGTGATACGTGTTATCCCGTTAGAAGTAGATACCCAGATAGCATGATCTTGTGTTTGAATGATGGAACGGATAGAGTTATTGACCAAGCCGTCCGTGGTATGAAACGTGTTTTGTTGTCCGGTAGCTATGTTGCAAAGCAACAACCCATCTTCCAGACCAATCCAAACTTGCTTTTGTCGGTCTATAAAGATGGAAGTACATACATGAAAACTGGGGTTAAAGGTATATTCTTTTTGGGTACAATCATAAACAAACCAACCTTTCCGTGTAATGCCTGCTAAACGATCCTTCCCCAAAGATGCCAATTGGTAGACAGTCAAATTCTCCGTCTGAGGTAGTCCCTGCTCCTTTTCATATTGTCCGGTTTCGGGAGTAAATGTACCGAAACCCTGGTTTTCAGTACATAAATACAGAGTTCCGTCCGGTTGCTCCATAATGGAATGAATTGTCTGGCCGGACAACGGATAATGTCTGGTTTCTCCATCCGGCAGCATACAATAAAGTCCCTGTCCGACACTTCCCAACCAAGTACGTTGCCGACTGTCCTTAAACAGGGTATTGCAATTGACTGTGGACAATTCCTTGGAATATAAGTTTATGTCTCCATTAGAAAGATGATAGGAGAATAGTCCTTTCCGGGTTCCCACCCACATATTCTCCTGGTTTTGTGCTACAATGCAAGTTACATAAAGATTCATATTTTCCGTAACGGGAAACAATGTCCTGCCAATATTCTGAAAACGGAAACGGTCCGGATGATAATACAGGATTCCCCGGTTCAAGGTCCCTACCCACATGCCACCTTGGCTGTCATTGTAAAGCGTACTCACTTCTGTATTTATATTGCGTCCGTCCACTAATTTCAAGGTTGGTATATATTGTTTTCTTTCCAGCCCCGCATCTATATTCCATAATCCTTTATGACAACTAATCCATATGCTTCCGTCTTTATCAACAGACAGGTAATTCAGCCAATAGCTTGTCTGCAACACGATGTTCCATTTTCTTCTTTCTACATCATAAGCCAACATTACCCCGCCTCTGTTACCATTGCATAACTGGTAGAAAGTATTCGTTCCCGGCACTACGTAAGATGTATTCCCATACACTCCTTCAGGAAGTTCATCCGACAGTTTCTGCCGATATATTTCCTTTTGTGACTCCATAGCGTAACAAATCAATAAACCGGAACGATAGAACAGATATAAGTTCCCGTCCAACACCCCAAGATCATAAACCTGATCGGTGGTATCTCCAATCAATGAAACACGATTCAGAAAAGTACTTGCCTGCAGAGTTGTCTTATCTATGCGTACCAAATCATCCTTATCCGTTATGACCCATAAATCCTTGGTCTTATCCATGAAAAAATCCTTCATCGGAGTATCTATCCCCCATAAAGCCAGCAAACTGTCCGGTCGCTCAATAAAACATTCACGTCCTATATCCACCACCATCAGTTGGCGTTGATTTTTAAGCCACATATATCCGTGAGCATCTATATATTCGTGATGAAATCCGGAATAGTCTGATAAACGGCAGATATCTTCCCGATCATAGTGCAGGTAACTGAAATTAGTACCGTCATATAAGTTCAGTAATCCTTCCGTAGTTATCATCATGCGCCCGTCCGGCAACTGAGTGATATTGCGCACCTTATTTCCGGACAATCCATGCGTTCCGTTAATTGGAGTAAAGACACAATGCTTTTCCGCAATACCGGATAGTGGAAAAATCAACAGAAGTAGCAGAATCAATATGTATTTCATAGCTTGGCATATACTTTTAGTATTGCAAATATACATCTTTATCACCATATAAATGAGGTTGTGTTTTCACAAACACAACCTCACAGACCTAAAAATAATTAACTAACCTAATTTGGTAAACCTATTCACTGAAAACTGAAGTTTCATTTTACCTTTACCTAATTTCCCTATATCATTTCTTTTTTTATTTCTGCAAATTTATCCAATCCCCTGAAATACATCTGCATCATTGCGCTACACGTATTTATACTGGTATTACATACTTTCTCATATCTGTTACATATACTTTCAATGATGTAACATAGCCACGCAGCATATGAATATGGTATATAAATGAGGTATGAATGAAATGAATATTTCAATATTGAAGAGATGAGGTATAGACATAAAAAAAGGAGTACCGCTGTACTCCAACCTTTGTTAACCTTAAATCTAATACTATGAAAAACACAGTGCAAAGGTACGCACTTTTTTGAAAGTAGCAAGTTCCGTGTGCGAAAACAACGCATTTATAACACCATTTAAGAGAAGGCATTCTCTTTTTCACTTCCTTTTTCATATTTAGCTTTAAAACGAAGACAAGCTGCACTTTAGCATTAAAAATAATCAAGCTTATTTTGTATTGCTTTCGGTTTGCATTATCTTTGTAGAAAAATAATCAAAACGACTTATGCCTGACTATGATTTGATAGCTATATTAGGTCCTACCGCTTCCGGTAAAACTCCTTTCGCCGCAGCACTGGCAGATGTTCTTGACACAGAAATCATCAGTGCAGATTCCCGGCAAATCTACCGTGGTATGGATCTCGGTACAGGTAAAGACCTGGTAGACTACACTGTAAATGGTAAACCAATCCCCTATCATCTGATTGATATTGCCGACCCGGGTTATAAATACAATGTTTTTGAATATCAGCGTGATTTTCTGATAGCGTACGAGACTATTAAACAAAAAGGGAAACTTCCCGTTTTGTGTGGAGGTACCGGTATGTATCTGGAATCCGTATTGAAAGGCTATAAGTTGCTGCCAGTTCCCGAAAACCCGGAGTTACGTGCACGCCTTGCCGATAAATCCCTGGAAGAACTGACTGAGATGCTGAAGCAATACAAAGCCCTGCATAATACTACAGATGTCGACACCGTAAAACGAGCGATCCGGGCCATTGAGATAGAAGAATATTATGCACATACACCGGTAGACGAACGGGAGTTCCCGAAACTGAACAGCCTTATCATTGGTGTAGATATAGACCGGGAATTACGCCGTACGAAGATATCCAACCGCCTGCGTCAACGTCTGGACGAAGGGATGGTAGATGAAGTACGACGCCTGATAGAACAGGGTATCCAACCAGATGATCTTATCTATTATGGCCTGGAATACAAGTACCTGACTCTGTACGTTATCGGCAAACTGACATACGAAGAGATGTACAGGGAACTGGAGATTGCTATTCATCAGTTTGCCAAACGGCAGATGACCTGGTTCCGGGGAATGGAACGACGCGGCTTTACTATCCATTGGATGGATGCCGGGCTGCCTATGGAAGAAAAGATAGCCTTTGTGATAGAAAAACTGCGAGGGAATTAGTATCTTTGCCAGTCATTTACGAATGGTCTGTGAAAGATAAAGAATGCGATTGTTAATACAGTTAGGATAGAAATACGGTTATGAGTGTAGAACCTGGAAAATGGGGAGTGATCTACAACCCCAAAGCAGGTACCCGAAAGGTACAGAAACGATGGAAAGAAATCAAGGAGTACATGGACAGCAAAGGTGTCAACTATGACTATGTACAATCCGAAGGTTTCGGTTCTGTAGAACGTCTTGCCAAAATTCTGGCGAACAACGGCTATCGTACCATTGTCATCGTAGGTGGCGACGGTGCGCTGAACGATGCCATCAACGGTATCATGCTCTCTGATGCCGAAGACAAGGAGAACATCGCCCTTGGCATGATCCCGAACGGTATAGGAAATGACTTTGCCAAATACTGGGGACTCAGTACCGAATACAAACCTGCCGTAGACTGTATCATCAACCACCGTCTCAAGAAAATAGACGTAGGCTTCTGCAACTTCTACGACGGCAAGGAACACCAACGCCGTTATTTCCTCAATGCAGTCAACATCGGGCTAGGCGCAAGGATTGTGAAAATCACCGACCAGACCAAACGTTTCTGGGGGGTGAAATTCCTGTCGTACGTTGCCGCCCTCTTCTCGCTGATATTCGAACGCAAACTATACCGGATGCACCTTCGTATCAATGACGAGCACATCCGCGGGCGCATCATGACCGTATGTGTAGGAAGCGCCTGGGGCTGGGGACAGACTCCGAGTGCCGTACCCTACAACGGCTGGCTGGATGTATCCGTCATCTACCGTCCGGAATTCCTGCAAATCATTTCGGGATTGTGGATGCTGATTCAGGGAAGAATCCTGAACCATAAGATGGTGAAAAGCTATCGGACAAGAAAAGTAAAAGTGCTCCGCGCACAGAATGCTTCCGTCGATCTGGACGGTCGCCTGCTGGCAAGACATTTCCCACTGGAAATAGGCGTATTATCAGAAAAGACGACCCTGATTATTCCGAATTAGCCAACAGAACCGGGCTTCTGGCGAAAAACAGCCCTTCACTCATGAAACTATAAATAAGTAATTAGTAACTTGTAATTAATAAAATGATCGAACTTAAGAACAATCCTGCCGGTAACTTCTTTCTGCTGCGCATCGCTGAGCGTGTGGTCGGAGTCACTGAAAAATTACAGATTCCTTATGTATTCAAAGGTTCTTACCGCAAGGCAAACCGTTCGCGTCTTGATTCATTCACAGGTATCGGTGACGAGAAGGCACTCAAAGTGCTGAAAAAGGTACATGATACTTTCGGAGTGCCCACAGTGACGGATATCCATTCGGCCGACGAGGCTGAGATGGCTGCCGAATACGTAGACATTCTCCAGATTCCGGCTTTCCTTTGCCGTCAGACGGATTTACTGGTTGCTGCTGCTAAAACGGGTAAGACGATTAACATCAAGAAAGGACAGTTCCTCTCTCCGCTCGCCATGCAGTTTGCCGCTGACAAAGTGGTGGAAGCAGGCAACAAGAACGTGATGCTGACCGAACGCGGAACAACCTTCGGTTATCAGGACCTTGTAGTAGACTACCGGGGGATTCCGGAAATGCAAACGTTCGGTTATCCGGTCATACTGGATGTCACCCATTCATTGCAGCAACCCAACCAGACCAGCGGAGTGACCGGTGGTATGCCCCAACTGATCGAAACCGTAGCCAAAGCCGGCATCGCCGTAGGAGCCGACGGTATCTTTATCGAAACACACGAAAACCCCGCCGTAGCCAAGAGCGACGGAGCAAACATGTTGAAGCTGGACCTTCTGGAAGGACTATTAACGAAATTAGTCAGAATACGGGAAGCTATCAAATAGCCTACTAAAACAGGAAGTACACGCATCAATTAATAACAACACGACCATGAAACATTTACTATTAGTTCTACTAGCAATGATAAGCTACAGTCTTCAAAAGACTATGGCACAAGAGTCTATACTTCCGATCGATCCTAAAGTACGCATAGGTAAACTAGACAATGGTCTTACCTATTACATCCGTAAAAATGCTCTGCCGGAAAACCGAGCAGACTTTTATTTCGCACAAAAAGTGGGGTCTATACAAGAAGAAAGCAACCAGCTTGGCCTAGCTCATTTTCTGGAACACATGTGTTTCAATGGTACTGCACATTTCCCAGGTAATTCCCTTGAACAATATCTCAAACGGATAGGTGTTTCCCCAAATGCTTCCACCGCAATGGATGAAACGGTTTATCATATGTGTGATGTGCCGGTCGATATTCCCGGTGCTATCGATACCTGCCTGCTGATTCTGCATGACTGGAGTAATGACCTGACTTTAGATCCGGTAGAAATAGACAAGGAACGCGGAGTTGTCCATGAAGAATGGCGCACACGAATGACTGCCATGCTACGTTTTCAAGAGCAGATGTTACCCATCATGTATGCCGGAAGCAAATACGGAGTCAGCCTTCCGATTGGAAAGATGGATATAATAATGAATTTCGAACCGCAAACACTAAGAGATTATTATGAAAAGTGGTATCGTCCAGACCTGCAAGCTATTATTGTTGTAGGAGATATCGACGTAGATAGTATAGAGGCACAAATAAAAAAATTGTTTGCCGATATTCCCGCCCAGCCCAATGCCGCCAAACGAGAATATTTCCCTGTTTACGATCATAAGGACCCTATCATATTCATCGCGCAAGATAAAGAAAAGACAGACATTGAATTCGTTGTATTTAATAAACATGACGCCACTCCTGACAGTCTTAAAAACTATTCCGACTATCTGAGAAAGGACTACGCAACGCAGGTAATCAGTCGCATGCTCGAACAACGGTTGTACGAACGTTCGCAAACTGCGCATCCCCCATACAGTAGTTGTTCTGTATATGATGGTAACTTCTTCATCGCCAAAACCAAAAAAGCTTTCACAAGCAACATAACTTGTATTGAAGACTCTATAGAAAAAGGAATTACCACCTTATTCGAAGAAATAGAACGTGTCTGCCGTTTTGGTTTCACCGAAACTGAATACAACCGTACAAGACGTAGCTATCTTCAATACTTGGAGAGCAGATACAACGAACGCAATAATCTGAAAAATGAGGAACTCACTAATCAATACATTCTTCATTTCCTTGATAACGAACCCATACCAAGCATAGAATACAAGTATAAAATACTCTATGAAATCGCAGCAACAACCACTGCAAATATGCTAAACGATGTTATACATCAGCTTATTACAGATAATAATAAGTTCATCGCACTTTTCGCACCGGAAAAGAAAGACTTAAAATTACCAACAGAAGAAGCGATCAGAAACATACTGAAAGAAGTAAAAGGAAAAGAACTCACACGCTATGTAGATGACTACACCAACCAGTCATTAATCGAAGACATTCCTCAAGGTGGTAAAATCATTTCAGAGGTCACAGATTCTTTATTCGGAACCACATTACTAACTCTTTCCAATGGGGTAAAAGTGATGGTTAAAAAAACTGATTTCAGAAATAATCAGATATTGATGAAAGGAGTCAGCTTAGGAGGGGGATCTTTATTCCCAGATTCAGATATTCCCAATATCAATTTTCTGGGAAAGGTGATAACAACTGGATTAGGGAATTTTACCTTTAGTGAACTAAAGAGAATGTTAGAAGATAAACAAGTATCTGTTGGTTATAGTCTCACAGAACTGGCAAATACAGTTGACGGTAATTGTACACCGAAAGACTTCGAAACAATGCTACAACTCACACACCTACTTTTCACATCACCTCGACGAGATAAATTAAGCTTTAACGTCACAAAGGATTTGTGCTATCAAGAATTGTGCAATCAAGCAAAAGATCCTGAAATCGTATTCAAAGACAGTATAAACAATGCCGTATACATGGGACATGCTCGTAGGAAACGTCTTACATCTCAAATGCTAGATCACGTGGACTATGATAGATTATTAGAAATATATCATGATTGTTTTAAAAACGCCGGAAATTTCACATTCGTCTTTGTTGGCAATATTGATATGGAACAGCTGGAACCACTGATAGTTAACTATCTAGGAACTCTTCCATCGACTCAACAAAAAGAAACGTTCAAAGATAACCAGATAAAAAGGCGCAGAGGAATCTACAAAAATATATTCTACCAAAAGCTGAAAGTCGACAAAGCATCTAATTTCATATCCTTCACCGGATCATGTCCATACAACTTAAGAAACATTACCTTGTTCGATATATCCTGTCAAGTCCTAAATGATATCTATACAGACAAAGTGCGTGAACAA
>OHSP01000169.1_pt1 | contig 45856 bp, 38 predicted proteins | sample 1578711 | NCBI WGS metagenome assembly OHSP01 (sample SAMEA3879584, study PRJEB24766) | human gut metagenome | biome: human-associated habitat; feature: feces | place: USA | collected 1985/1987
CTATATGGATAAATATCAGGTATTAAAACAGTATTTTGGCTATTCGTCATTCCGGCCGGGCCAGCACGAAGTCATTCAGACCCTGCTCGACGGCCGCGATTGCCTGGCAATCATGCCGACCGGGGCGGGGAAGTCGATCTGCTTCCAGCTTCCGGCCCTGATGATGCCCGGCGTGACCTTAGTCATTTCACCGCTCATTTCCCTGATGAAAGACCAGGTAGACAGTCTGGTCAATCAGGAAATACCGGCGACATATATCAACAGCCAGTGTACCTTTGAAGAGGTGAAGGCCCGCTTTGCCGCCATCCGCGCCGGCCGCATCAAATTGGTCTATATTTCGCCGGAAAGACTCGAGAATCAGTTCTTTACGGCTTTTATGCAGACCTTGCCCATTTCCATGTTCATCATAGACGAAGCTCACTGTGTCTCTCAGTGGGGCCATGATTTTAGGCCCAGTTACTGCGCCGTTCGCGACTGGATCGCCGCCCTTCCCAATCGGCCTGTCGTCGGGGCTTTTACGGCGACGGCGACGGAAAAGGTCAAGCACGACATGATGTCCCTCTTGGGCCTTCAAAAGGAACGCATTTTTATCGGCGGCTTCGATCGGCCCAATCTCTACTTCCGCGTCGTCCACGCCAAGGGTAAGATGGAATTTACCCTGTCGTACATCGCTAAGCACCGGGAAGACAGCGGCATCATCTATGCGGCGACGCGTAAGGAAGTTGACCGCATCTGTGATGAACTGAATCGGCGGGGCATCAAGGCCGGCCGTTACCATGCCGGTCTCAGCGACGATATGCGCCGTTCCATGCAGGAAGCCTTTACCTACGATAAAATCCAGGTCATCGTAGCGACCAACGCCTTCGGCATGGGCATCGACAAGAGCAATGTCCGCTACGTTATCCATTACCAGATGCCGAAAAACATTGAAAGTTACTACCAGGAAGCCGGCAGAGCCGGCCGCGATGGGGCACCGGGGGACTGTATCCTCCTCTTTAACCGCCAGGATATCATGATTCAGAAATTCCTCATCGAGCAATCGACTCGCGACGCCAAACAGCAGGAGGTCGAATTCCGCCTGCTCCATGCCATGGTTCGCTATTGTGAAGGTAACCACTGCCTGCGCCATTATATTCTGTCGTATTTTGGTGAGCATCCGTCGTGGGAGCACTGCGATAAATGCGGCAACTGTGACCAGGAAACAGTAGAAGAGGACATGACCGAACAGGTGCGCAGCATCTGCCTCTGTGTCGATGAACTGAAAGGGCGCTTCGGCCTGACCATGGTGGCCGACATCCTGAAAGGGAGTCAGAATGCTAAGATTCGCCGCTATGGCTTTGACCGCAATGCCGTTTTTGGCATGCTCGGTAATTTTTCCCTGTCCGAAGTTCGCGATATGGTGCGCCAGTGCATCGACGACGGCTATCTCGAGCAGTCTGACGGAAAGTATCCCGTCGTCTCCCTGACGGCAGACGGCAGGCAGGCCATGGGGGGCCATAAACGCATCGTTCAGCAGAAACGAGTCGTCGAAGAGATTCCGGCGGCCATTCCCAAACGCCGGCAAAAACGCAGTGCCGGGACCTTTGACGAAGAAGCCCTGCGCCCCTTGTTCGACACCCTGCGGGCCGTTCGCCGCGACTTGGCCAAGGACGAAAACATTCCGCCCTTCGTCATTTTTTCCGATGCCACCTTGTGGGATATGGCAGCCCTTAAGCCGAGCAGCCTCGACGCCATGGGCGACATCAAGGGCGTTGGCAGTTTTAAATTACATAAATATGGCCGCAGCTTCGTCAGCGCCATTCAGTCTTATATGAATAATCAGTAATTTTGAGGTGATACTACATGAGCATGGCCGATACACAATACCTGAATATCGTCGAAAATATCCTCGACCACGGCTATTTCGACAACAACCGCACGGGGGTGCGGACGTACAAGCTGCCCCATCAGATGATGCAGTTCGATTTGGAACATGAATTTCCCATCTTGACGACGAAGTTCGTGGCCTTTAAGACAGCTGTCAAAGAGATCCTTTGGATTTGGCAGCTCCAGAGCAACGATGTGCGGGAGCTGCAGAAGATGAACTGCCACGTTTGGGACGAATGGATGCGTCCTGACGGGACCATCGGCAAGGCTTACGGCTATCAGATCCGCAAGTACAAGCAGGTCGATAAGCTCTTGGATACCCTGAAAAACGATCCCCAGAGCCGGCGCATGATCGTATCCTTGTGGAATATCGAGGATTTGGATGACATGGCTCTCCAGCCCTGTGCCTACCAGACCTTGTGGGATGTCACTGACGGCCGCTTGAACTGTATGCTCATTCAGCGCAGCGGCGATATGGGCCTGGGCGTACCTTTCAACATGACCCAGTATGCCGTCCTGATCCACCTCATTGCCAGGTCTGCCGGCCTTCGTCCGGGCCTCTTTACGCACGTCATCAACAATGCCCATATCTATGAAAATCACGTCGAAGCCATGAAGACCCAGCTGGCCCGCCGAAATCAGGCCTTGGACGCTCCTAAATTGATACTCAACAAGGATATTCACGATTTCTACGCCTTTACACCGGACGACATTTGTCTCGACGATTATCAGCATTTGGGCAAACTGTCCATGGAGGTGGCCGTCTGATGATCCATCTCATTGCCGCCGTCGACAGAGCCCGGGGCATCGGCCGGGACAACGACCTCTTATGCCATATTTCAGCCGATTTGAAGCGATTCAAGGCCCTCACCATGAATCACACGATGCTCATGGGGCGCAAGACCTTTGAAAGCCTGCCGGGCGTTCTGCCGGGACGCCCTCATTGGGTCCTGACCCATCAGGCGGACTACCATGCCGATAGTCCGGCAGTGACCCTCTTTCACAGCCCGGAGGCCATGTGTGCCGCTATGAAGGCGGAGGAAGACTACTTCATCATCGGCGGGGCCGCCATGTACCGCGCCTTTTTGCCTTTGGCAGACAGCCTCTATCTGACCGAAATCGACGAGGTTTTTCCCGGTGCTGACACGTTCTTTCCGGAGTGGAAGAGAGACGAGTGGACAGAAACAGAACGGGAAGTCCATGATAAAAAGAATAATAATAAATATAAGTTTGCCTTTGCTCATTATGTAAAAAAATAAGGAAATACTCGGGAATTTACTTATATAAATTCGATTGACATTAGCAATCTGTTATGTTACACTAACAAAAGAGCTATAAGGTAGCACTTGCTATGGATAGCTGTAATTGTTTTGATTTTTAGGAGGATTTATCATGCACGGTAAAGTAAAATGGTTTAGCGCAGAAAAAGGTTATGGCTTCATCGAAAGAGAAGACGGCGGCGACGTTTTCGTTCATTTCTCTGCCATTCAGGAAGATGGTTTCAAATCCTTGGCCGAAGGTCAGGATGTTGAATTCGATATTGTTGAAGGTGCGCGCGGACCGCAGGCAGCTAACGTAGTTAAAGCTTAATCGGAAAGTAACACATAGACCTTTTGGACCGGTAATCATCGTGATTACCGGTTTTTTGCGTCTCCGAAAGTATATTGCGCTGTATGAAATTGATTTATATGTATAAATTAAAGAAAATTACGTATAAATACTTGATAAAGGAAAGGCCTTGTGCTATGATATAGCCATCAATAAGTTATAGTCTTACAGGATGAGAGGATGGATATACATGAAACACGCTAACAGCTTTATCGATTATACAGCCGAAGAATTGAAAGGCATCTTATTATTAGCCGATAAGATTAAGAAGGACCAAGACGCTTACAGCCATATTCTCGACGGCAAAAAATTATATACCTTGTTTGAAAAGACGTCGAACCGGACTTATTTGTCCTTTTCCATCGGCATGGAAGAATTGGGCGGCAAGGCCTACAATCAGCTCTGGAAGGACAGCAACTTCACCATTGGCGACCTCATGAGCGAAGTCAAGTACGTCTGCCGCAACGTTGACTGCATCATGGGCCGGTTCAAGAAGGCCGAAACGACGGAAGGCTTCATGAAATATGCCACGGTTCCCGTCATCAACGGCTGTGACAATACCTTCCATCCGTCTCAGGCCCTGGCCGACATGCTGACCCTCTATGAAAAGACGGGACGTTTTGAAGCCAAGGTCCTCTATATCGGGGCTAAAAATAATACCTACAACTCGCTCAGTGAAATCGTCGTCAAATTGGGCGGTACCATGTACGGCCTGACGCCATTCAGTCAGATCACTAACGTGCCGGCTGACTTTTACGACACCTTGGCAGCGACGGGCCATTATAAAGAATTGCCGACGGATATTTCTAAAGAAGACCTCAAGAAAGTCGTCGCCGACGTCGACTGCGTTTACACCGATACCTGGGTCGACATGGAATTTTTCACCAATCCCGACTACGCCGAAAAGAAAGACAAGATTATCAACATGATGATGCCTTATCAGATCGATGCCGACCTCATGGCCGGAACGGATACCATGGTATTTCATGATATGCCCATCCATCCGGGCTATGAAATCAGCCAAGACGTCATGGAAGCCCATTTGGAAACGATCCTCGACGAAGCCGAAAACAGACGGCATGCCGAAAAGGGACTCTTGGTCTACCTCATGACGGGCAAATTGGACTGGTAAGCCTCGTATCCGTATCATCATCCTCACTTTTTTGTAAAAATGCATACATGAACTATAGCGGGGAAACCGTCGCCGTCAGGGATTCTGTCCTTGACGGTGATTTTTTATGCGCCGGCTGCCTTATTGACAGGTCGTCGTATTTGAGATACAATTACTTAGGAAACTAATAAATAGGAGGGCGCCATGATATCGAATAACCGACATATTGGAAGTTATGTCAGCAAATTGTCCAACAAGCTGCGCCGAAAGTTAGAGATGCTTCCGTCCCGCGGTGAATTCAGCGGCTCTCAAGGGCGGACCCTTCACTTTTTGCTGGCCCAACGGGAGGACGTCTTCCAAAAAGATCTTGAAGAAGAATTCGGCATCCGGCCGTCGACGGCAACGGAGCTCTTAAAGCAGATGGAAAAGAACGGACTCATTACCCGTGAGGCGGCAGCCCATGACAACCGCTTAAAAAAGATTGTCTTAACGGAAAGGGCCTTGCGGTATCGGCAGCAAGTCATAGACGATTTGACGGCCTTAGATGAAAGACTGATCAAGGACATTTCTAAAAAGGACCTGCAAGTCTTTGTGAAGGTCGTTGAGAAGATGATGGATAACCTGTCTGACTGAAAGGGCAGACGCGTTGTCCTTTCTTTTTAACTAAATACTTAGGAAACTAAAATATGATAGAAAGGCGAAGCACTTTAATATGAATGAAAAAAATGATTTTTCGACGGGAAAGCTCTTTCCCATGATTTTAAAATACTCCATTCCGGCGGCTATTTCTCTTTTAATTACAGCCATTTATAACATCGTCGACCGGATCTTTGTAGGCAACTTCAACGGCACGTCGGCCTTGGCCGGTCTTTCGATTTGCTTTCCTCTTTTCTACATGATGATGGCTTTCGGCCTGACCTGCAGCGCCGGCGGATCGTCCCTGTTCAGCCTGTTTTCCGGAAAAGGGGAACAGGAGAATATGAACCGTTCCTTTGGCAATGCCCTGATTTTAGTCATCGTCTTTGAAGTGCTGCTGTCCGTCTTTTTGCTGCTGTTTGCCGATCCTATCCTAACGGTGTTCGGCGTTACCGAAACGGCTTATGAATACGCCCTCGCTTATTACCGCATCGTGGCCCTGGGCTGCCTCTTTCAAGGACTTAGCCAGGTTTTTTGCGACTTTGTCCGCGTTTCCGGAAAGCCCGTCCTGGGGATGGGCGTAACGGCTGTCGGGGCCGTGACCAACATCATCCTCGACGCCGTGTTTGTGGCCGGCCTCGACTGGGGCGTCACCGGCGCTGCCTGGGCGACGGTCATCGGTCAATTCCTTTCGGCCTTTTTTGGGGCTTACCTCGTTTGGAAAGGCCATACGAAGGTCGAGATCAAACGGGATACCTTTACCTTCGATGCCTGGCTGTCGCGGACCATCATTTCCTGCGGCTTTGCCTTTTGGATTGCCCAAATGGCCATGGGCCTCATCAGCCTCGTCTATAACAGCCAATTAGGCCAATACGGCGGCGATACGGCCATCAGCGTCTACGCCGTCGTCTCCAGTATGATGACCTTTGTCATCATGCCGGCCAGCGGTATCAGCCAGGGGATTCAGCCCATCGTCGGCAACAACTTCGGAGCGAAACAGTACCATCGGGTCATGGCCACCTTATATCAGGCCTCCGCTTTTTCGGTCGGAATTACCTGCGTCATTTGGATCGTGATCATGGTATTTCCCGAAGCCATCCTGGCGGCTTTTGGGGCTACGGAAGATATGCTGGCCATCGGCGTTCCGGGCCTGCGGGCCAATTTCTGCATCACCCCGATCCTGGGCTTTGTCATGCTGGTGACGACCTTCTTCCAGTCCATTGCCAAACCGATGCCTTCCATCGTTATCACCTTTTTACGGCAGATCCTGTTCCTCATCCCGCTCATCTATATTCTGCCTGTACTGTGGGACATCAATGGTATCTTCATGGCCCAGCCCATCAGTGACGCCTTGGCCCTTATCATTTCCATTTTCTTCGTCATAAGGGAACAGCGGACCCTATATAGTCTGTCCGACAATCCGGTACAGGCCGGTCCGATGGCTTCGTAAGATGTTTTATCGCAGCCGGGAGACTGTGACTGCGGCGATACGCTGCGTTTCAGCCCGGTCGGAGCCTTCGCATGTTGCCTGCGCGTAAGTTTGACAAGTTCATGAATTAGGTTGTCTACACGAAAAAAGCTGTCCTCATGGGACAGCTTTTGTTCTGCGTGAAATTGAGTTAGCCGAAATAGAGGCAGACCAGGGGCAGGGTGAAGATGGAGCAGATCGTCGTCACTAAGGTCATGCCGGCGGCATATTCTCCGGCGGACTGCTGGTTTTGAGCCAACATGACGACGGCAGCCATAGTAGGAAGGGCAGAGAGGAGGCTCAAGGTGATGACGATGTCGTTCATAACGCCTAACATCATGCCCAGTTCGTAGAAGAAAATGGGAAAGAGGCTCATCTTGACCAGGACCGTGCCGTAAAATTCTTTTTTGCCAATGTATTTTTTCAGGTCGATGAAGCAGAATAAGCCGCCCATGTAAATCATGGCCAGAGGCGTCGTCACGGCACCGGCTTTGGTCAATGGGACATTGATGGACTGTGGCAGATGGGCATCCATAAAGATGCCGATGACGGCTAAGGTGACGGCAATCGTAGCCGGATTGACCATCTTTAAGAGGCGGCTGACAATGGACATGGCGTTTTCCTTGTCTGTCGGTGCCGTTAAATTGACGCCTACCGTCCACAGCAAGAGCTGGTCGACGACGGTAAATAAGGCGATATAGAGCATGCCTTGTTCGGGAAAGACGGCAGCTACGATGGGAATGCCCATAAAGCCGATGTTGCCGAACATGGAACAGGCGCTGTAGACGTGATTTTCATTGCCCTTTAGGTTGAACAGGCGTGCTAAAAGTCGGCTGAGGGGGTATAATAAAAAATAAAGCAGGGCCGTTACGGCCAAGACCGGAAGGTCGTCGACGAACTCTTGGCGCGTCGCCCCGTTGAGGGTATTCGTGAATAAGAGCAGGGGCAGGGATATCTTGGTAATGAACTGCGATAAGACGCCGAGCGAACGAGGGGTCAAGACTTTCATCCGTACGCCGGCAATACCGATAAGGATGTAGATGACGAAGCCGATGATTTGCACAAGGACGATGGAAAAGTAATTCATTGGCAAGACTCCTTTCTGAAAACTTCCTTATTTTATCATGCCTGATGGGTCTTGACTAATGAAACCTGCGGCCTTTGCCATGAAAAAAAGTGATGGATGAGGAGGATGGTCATGGATCTTTCCAAGATACGGTATTTTTTAGAAGCGGCCAGGCTGAATAATTTTACCCAGGCTGCCCATAACTGCCACATTGCCCAGACGACGATGACAAAATATATTACTAATTTGGAACGGGACCTGGGGTGTCCGCTTTTCTACCGGGAACACCGCGGTGTGTCACTCACGGCAGAAGGCCGCCGTTTTTACGAGGGCATGAAGGGGATTTGCCGGTCTTATGAAGCGCTGCGCGATTCTCTGCGGCGGAAAGGTCATACCGAAATACGTCTGGGAATGGCCATGCAGGAATACGTCGAAGCCTTATGGCTGCGCCGGTTTGAAGAAGCCTATCCGGAATATAAATTGTATTTCAGTTTTGATGACGTGGCCGACTTAGAGCGTCATTTAGCAGCCGGTCTCCTCGACGGATTCGTCTTTTCTGACGCCCAGGCGGTGAAGGACTCCTTTACGTATCGGCCATTGTTTTCTATTCGTCAGTCCTTTGTCTGCGCCAATTCCCTGTGGGAACGATATGGGGACATCGAAGCCGTCGTCGGCCATGCACCCTTTGTGACCAAGTCGGACAGCCCGGCTTATGTCGAGAAGATACGGAAGAATTTTCGACAGGCTTTTCATCAGGACTTTGAAGAAATCCATCGCTGTAAGAACTTGTCCGAGCAGCTCTTGACGGTCAGCATGTCCCAGGGCTTTGCCGTCCTGCCCCTCCATCAGGGCGATGCCTATCCGGGGCTTCGAGTCATTCCCTTAGCCGACGCTTTTACCGAATATGCCGTCCTGGCATATCGACAGGACGGCATGACCGAGGCGTTACAATGCTTCTTGTCTTTTTTTGCGGGGATGCCATAATTCACTCAAGGCGACGCCGCCGAGGATGAGGACGGCGCCGAGCCACTGCATGGGCGTCAGGATTTCACCGAGAATCAAGGCCGACAAGAGGAGGGCCGTGAAGGGTTCGAAGTAGCCGCAGATGGAAACGCTCTGGGCCGACAAATGCTGAACGCCGGTAAAATAAAGGGCATAGCCGAGGCCCGTATTGACGATGCCTAACAGGGCCATGTAGGACAGGTCTTGGAGGGTTAAATCGACGGCCGGAGCCGGGATAGTATAGGTGACGGCGCCGACGAGGAGTGAGGCGACGACGAGCTGACAGGCCGGGGCAAAGAATCCCGTCATGGGTTTTGCTTTTTTCATGACGATGATCAAGAGGGCAAAGCAGACGGCGCCGAGAAAGCCGCAGGCGACGCCCCAAGACAGGCCGTGGGCCTTAAAGTCGGCTCCGTTGATGGCCATGATGCCTAAGGTGACGAGGACCATGGCTGTGATTTTGGGAAGGGTGAAGGGCTCTTTAAAGACGAACCGCGACAGTATCATGATTAAAATGGGCCCGATATAACACAAGAGAGTGGCCAAACTGACACCGATATGCTGGTAGGCTTCGTAGAGGAAAATCCAGTTCCCGCCCAGAAAGATGCCGGCCAGGACTAAGAGCAGCCATTCCCTGGGCGTCATCTGATGGAGGGTACTCCATTCATGGCGGAAGGTCGTCAGGACCATTAAAAACAGGCTGCCCAGGACCGTTCGGGTCAGGACGATTTCGTAGCTCGACAGCGGAATGTGGCTGGCAATGATGCCGTTGGTACCGTAAATAACCGTTGCCAGCATAAATTTTACATAGGCGTCTTTCATTGAGAGGCCCCCCTTCACAGTTGCTGTTTTTACTATAACATATCCGTTCTTGTCTGTCTGTAGGTTGTAAAAGGTCAAACGTTTATCTACAAGAGATTTTCTATGGATGCTACGAGACTTTCAATACAGGATTGGACTGTTGACAATGGAAAATTTCTGTGATAAAATGCCTCCCGTAGAAACATGTTAACTGCATATATAGATTACCGCCGGGTACGCGATACGATTCCAGTAGGCCTTTGTTGGAATCGTGCAGCGTACTTTTTTTTAGAGAAGGAGAGGATTTGTATGTCTTGGATTTACTTATTGATTGCCGGTATTTTAGAAATGGGCTGGGCCGTGGGCCTGAAATATACTCACGGATTTTCACGGCTCGTGCCCAGCGTCCTTACGTTGGTCGCCATGGCCGGCAGCTTCATCTTTCTGAGTTTGGCCCTGCGTCATCTGCCTATCAGCATGGCCTATGCCATTTGGACGGGTATCGGCATTGTCGGAACCGTCATCGCCGGCCTGATTTTCTTTCACGAATCCCTGTCGCCCTGGCAGGTCTTGTCGGTCGCTCTCATCGTCGCCGGTATCGTCGGACTGCGTGTGACCAGCGGTGCTTAGAAGGCTTCCTTTGAGGCCGACTCCGGCCGTATGCCCGGTCTTATGATTGTGGTATAATAAAAAAAACGCCATCTACGGTGGCAGAGAAGAGAGGTATTCATCATGAGTATGCAGCACCAAGAAGAAATCACGTGTCCTGCCTGTCAAAAGGCCGGGAATTTTACCGTTTGGGATAGTGTCGACATCGCCGAAAACCCGGAAATGAAGGACAGCATCGCGTCCTTAGACGCCTTTCACTATCACTGCCCGCACTGCGGCACGACGGTGAATATCGACTACGGTTTCTTATATCACGACGCAGCGCGCCGCTTCATGGTGTTTTACGGGCCGACTGAGAATGACGAACAACGGGCTGACCGTGACATGGCGGAAAATCACCAGGTCTTTGAACGCATGAGTGCCAATCAGTATATTTTCCGCCTGGTCCGGACGAAAGAAGATTTGCTGGAAAAAATAACAATCTTTGAATCCGGCCTCGATGACCGCTTGATGGAATTGACCAAAGCCGCAGCCTTGGCTCAATTTAAGGAACAGGATAAGGACTTTAAGGTTACGAGCTGCCACTTTGTCAGCCAGGATGACGGTGCCCTTCGCCTGGTATTCTTCGACAAGGCCTCGGAACAGGGCGTCTATATTGATTTTAAGGACGGCCTCAGCCCCTTGTACAACCAGTTTGAACAGTCTTTATCGGAAAATCTGCCGAAAGAAGAACCGGTGCTGGCCCGCATCGATCCGGCTTGGACTCAGGACTTCTTGAATACCTACGTATATAACTAAAAGGAGGGAACCTTATGTCCCAATTAGTCGTCGTCATCCAATGCGATATCGTCACCAAGCGCTGCAGCGGCTACGCCTGTATGAATACCTTCGCCAACCGCGTGGACACCATGGCTGATTATCCCGCCGATACGCGGTTTCTCATGATGACCTGCGGCGGCGGCTGCGGCGCCGGCATTTCGGCCAAGCTCGAAAACTTGGCCCGGAAGATGAAGCGCTACGGCGATGATAAAGAAAATGTCACCATCCATTTCGCCTCGTGCGTCGTATCCGACTCGTACCATCGGCCGCCCTGTCCCTTCCGGAATTACATGGCCCGGATCATTGAGCGCAAGGGCTATCCCTTAGTTCTGGGGACGTATATTTCTAAATCTACGGAAGCTAAGCGGAAGAAGGGCATCTATCGTGAATTCTAAGCTGAAAAGAGGCCTTTTGGCAGGCCTTATGGGGGCAGCGCTCTTGGGCCTGCCCTTTTTCGTGTCTCTTCCGGTTCAAGCTAAAATCGGCGTTGACAAACAGGCTGTCGAGAAGGCTCACTGGCAGATGCTGCCGCCTTATGATCGGCCCTTCCTCGACGTGCCGGAAGGCTCCGATACGATCATGGGGCCGGCGACAGTATCTCAGGCGCAGATGGTCCGCTTCATCCGTCAGCGCAATGCCGATCCTAAATTAAACGCTCCCTTAGAAGACGTCGTACAAGCTTATTACGACGAAGCCGGCCGCGAAGGCATCCGTCCCGACGTTGCCCTCTGTCAGGCCTTGAAGGAGACGGGATACTTTGCTTATGGCGGTGACGTGTCGCCTGAGCAGAATAATTTCTGCGGCCTCGGTGCAACGGGAAACGGGGCCCCCGGAGCCAGTTTTGCTACGCCGCAGCTCGGCGTTCGCGCCCATATCCAGCATCTTTTGGCTTATGCCAGCACGGAACGGCCCAAGACGGCCATCGTAGATCCCCGTTATGAACTCCTCGTTCAAAATCATCCCGACCTCTACGGCAAGGTGACGAATTGGACCGGCCTCAATGGCCGCTGGGCCGTTCCCGGCAAGCACTACGGTCAGGAAATCCTATGGATGTGGACCGAAGCCCAGACGCCGGACGGGAGCGGCGACGATTTACTGACGGGCTTTGAAAAAGTCATCCTCCACAGGGACGACCCGACGTCCTATCTCTATCGAGGCATCGTCTTCTTCCATAAAGGGTATTACTGGCTGGCCGAAGAGGATTTTCGCCAAGCCATAAAGCAAAATGAAGAGTCTTCGGCAGCCTGGTATGATCTGGCCTTGACCCAGCAAAAAAGAGGGAACCTCGACGATTCCCTTACAAGTTATGATAAGGCCATTGCCCTTCGGCCTGAATTTTTAGAGGCCTGGTATAATCGCGGAATGCTGACCATGGACCTCGGAAACGATGCAGAAGCATTGCGTTCCTTCCAAGAAATTCTCCGCTTTTCACCGCAGTCGGCAGATGCCGCCAATGCCATGGCCGTCCTGTATTTTCGGCAGGGAAAATATGAGTCCGGTCGTCAGGCTTTGAACAAAGCAGGACAAATCAACACCATGAATGAACGTGTGAAAGCCAATCAAAAACAGATGCAAGCCTACGAATAGGTCTGCATCTGTTTTTTTATGACTTCAGTGATATGTCTTTATCGATAATCTTTTCGATGATACCGGCGTGGTGGGTCGCTACGATGAGGGTTTTTCCGGCTGCTTTCAGGCTGGGCAGGAAATCTTCCAACCAGGCAAGGCCGTCGGCATCGAGGTAGCTTTCGGGTTCGTCCATGGTCCAAATCTGGGGATTCATGGTCAGGATGGAGGCCATGGCCGTCCGCTTTTTTTCGCCGCCGGACAGGGAATAAGGGGCCCTGTCGGCCAGTTTCGTCAGGCCCAACAGATCCATAGCATCATCGACGCGCTTTTTGATTTCATCGGAAGGTAAGCCCATTTGGACGGGACCGAAGGCCAATTCTTCGCGGACGCTGCTGCAAAAGAGCTGCGAATCAGGATGCTGCCAGATGTAGCCGATGCGCTGGTGAAACCATTTGGAATAGCGGTGGTCGCGCATCTTGGCTGCCGTAATGACCGTGCCGTCAAAGGTATAGGTCCCCAGCTGCGGGAAAATCAGGCCGTTCAACAGCCGCAGGAGGGTCGATTTGCCGGATCCGTTGGGACCGGTGAGGAGGACGGCCTGACCGGGTTCAATCGTCTCCGTCAGGTGACTGAGAATGGGTCTGTCGTCGTAGGCAAAACAGACGTCGTCGAGAATAATCATGAAAGAACTCCTTCCAAACGGACGAAGAGATAGACGTAAGATAAGAGCATCAGGAGCAGCACGCTCGTAGCCGGTGACAAGAAACGCCTTTTTCCCTCATCATAGACTTGGTATTCACCGGTAAAGCCGCGGCAGCGCATGGCTTCGTAGAGGTCCTGAGAGAGGCGCTGGGACTTTTGCAGCATCATGCCGGCGACGCCGCTGAGGGCCGCTTTTTTATCGGGATTGTGGCCGACGGAGCGCAGTTTCAGGGCCGTCAAGAGTTCTGCCGATTCCTGGCCGAGGATGGCGATATAGCGAAGGGTCGTATCCAAAATGAAAATGACCAGGGACGGGACGTGAAAGGCCCGAAGGGCAGCCGTCAGTTTGTGCCACGACACGTTTTGCTGGAGGAGCATCAGACAGAGGACGGTGAGACAGGTCTTGCAGGGCAGGAGAAAGACGTGTTGGCCGTTGTCGAGGAAGAAGGCCGGGGCGACGATGACGGCACAGACGGCGGATGCGGCAAGGGCTGCCGCCAAGGTCGTGCGCAGCTCACGTCCCGGATGGAAGGCCAGGAGAACTAATTCACCGGCCAGGACGGCCCAGAGAAAGGCCATGGTCCGACAGAGGACGATGAGGAGAATCATGAGTAAGGCTGTCATCAAGGCCGGACCGGCCGCGACAGCCCAGCGAGAAGGCCCGTGCTGTTGGCGCAGGGCCTTCAATATAGAAACTAAGCGCAGGAGAGAGCGAGAAATGAAATAATCCCGGTCACGGCCGGGATTATAGTTTTCTTCACGCTGCGCCCATTCGGGGAGCTTCATCGTTCAGGCCTCCTAATGCTGAGACGGCGTGTCAAAGGACGGTTTGGCCGGCAGGAAGGACGCGATGACTTTAAAGATGATGATCAACAGGGCCGTGCCGACGAGGGCAGAAATGATATAGCCTAAAACGTCGGGGAGCCCTGCAATGGCATAGTCCGGCATGAGGACATCGAAGGAGAAGCCGTTTTCCATACCGGCCGGCGTATAGCCTAAGGCCGAGCCGAAGAAGTCTGTTTCCGCCAGTTCTTCCGCATCCCATTCGCCCCAAGCCGTACCGGCAGCTAAGAGCCCTAAAGGCGTGGCCAAGATGAGGGCGCCCAAGAGTCCGAACAGGGATTTACTCGACGAAGCCGGAGCCGTCATTTGGAACAAATCGGGAGAGGTTTTCTTGAGATAAGCCAAGACACCTGTCGTGAAGATGACTTCGGCCAAGCCGAAAATCGTGATGTGGCCGATCATCATGGCCGGAATGGAAATCGACAGAGGGTACGGGCAGTATAATGCCTGACCGGCTGCGTCGGTGAAGAGCAATGGCTGGATGCCGAACTCAACGGCAGCGCAGAAGGCGGCGACGTTGATGCCGACATAAGAGCCGATACCGGCAGCGATGATATCCGAAGAGATGAGGCGTTTTACGCCGTGATAGACGAAATATCCCGTAAAGGGCAGGGCAAAGGCCATATTGAAACTGTTGGCGCCAAAGGCTAAGATGCCGCCGTCGCCAAAGAAGAGAGCTTGGATGAGAAGGGCCACACTGACAGCGAGACAGGCAGCGTAGGGTCCGAGGAGGATGGCGATGAGCGTTCCGCCGACGGCATGGCCTGTCGTGCCGCCCGGAAGGGGAACGTTGAACATCATGGCCAGGAAGGAAAAGGCCGCAGCGACGCCGAGGAGGGGCAGCTTTTCACGAGGCACCGTTTCCTTGACCTTGCGGATGGATAACAGCCAAATGGGGACCATGACCGCCCCCAGGACGCCGCACGTCGAAGGGCTCAGATAATTCTCAGGGATATGCATTGATAATGACCTCTTTTCCACGAATAGTTTAATATAGTATTATTTTACTGAAAAAAAGGAAGAAATATAAGCCCATAGGGGGGATACAAATTTCCTCTTCTTCTTTCCCTGTAGCCGCGAAGTCTTGAAGTATGGTATAATTTACTTAAAAGTATTTTTAGTCGGAAATGAATGAGTCATGAATTTCCGACTAAAAATAATATGACTAAAATAAATCTGAGTAAAGGAGAAAATATGTTTATTGGCAGACAGGATGAATTAGCGAAATTGGCGGAAATGTACCATTCGGACCAACAAGAAGTCGTCCTTATTTATGGCAGACGCCGCGTAGGGAAAAGTGAGTTGATAAAACAATTTTTGCAGGGCTGTCAGACAAAAGGACTGTACTATCAGTGTAAGCGAACGACGGAGATGAATAATACCGAGAGCTTATCGGCTTTGTTTTCCGAAATATATGGCTATCCGCCGCTGTCTTTTGACAGTTTTGAAGCTTTGTTGGATTTTTTCTTTCAGCAGGCTTGTCGGGAAAAGAGTGTACTTGTTTTGGATGAATATCCCTATTTACGTCAGACCGTAAAAGGCCTTGACAGCATCATTCAGGCGATGATTGACAAATATCACGGCCAATCGCAGTTAAAATTAATCCTTTGCGGTTCCTTCGTGGACACGATGAAATCCTTATTATTGGAAGAAAATCCACTGTACGGCCGATTGACCATGACGATTCATTTGCATCCCATGGACTATTTTGAAACAGCGCAGTTCTATCCTTCCTTTTCTCCCGTCGATAAGATTCGCTTGTACAGTGTTTTTGGCGGTATTCCTTACTATAACCGGCTTGTCGATGAGACTACGAGCGTTCGTGACAATATTCTTCGTCTTCTCGTTGTACCGGGTGCGCGGTTAGAAAATGAGGTTCAAATGTATTTATTGGGAGAATTGGGGAAATTTGTCAATGCTAATGAAGCCTTTGAAGCCTTAGCGCGAGGTTTTCGGCGGTATAAGGATATTTTGTCCCAATCTCATATTTCCAGCAGCCCGGTACTGGCTGAGGTATTGAAACGACTGATTTTGATGGAACTGGTGGAAAAGACGGCTCCTATTAATGATGCTCAAAATGCGAAAAAAACCAGCTATCATATTTCAGATAATATGGCTGGCTTCTATTACCGATATCTTTTCCGATATAGTTCACAGCGGCGTATTATGTCGCCTGATGCCTTTTATGATCGATATATTGACACTGATTTTGAAGAACAGCTTGTTCCGCATTGTTTTGAAGATATTTGTCGTCAATTCCTTATCCGAAAAAATAGAAGGGGAGAGCTGCCCGAAATATTCGATGCCATTGGCCGCTACTATTATGATTTACCGAAAGAACATCGTAATGGCGAATTCGATGTCGTAACCCATGACCGGAAAGGGTACATCTTTTATGAAGCGAAATTTCGTCAGTCTCCATTGACGGACGCCATGATAGAAGAGGAGATACGACAGGTACAGCAGACGGGGTTAGCCTGCTATCAATACGGATTTTTTTCCCGTTCCGGCTATCAAGTTACGCCCCGGCCGGACGTTGTTCTCTATCGCTTAGATGATTTGTTTGAATAAGGTGGTTCTAGTTCGGGGCGGGGATCAACTTTTTCTTGTACCGCAGTGGATTTTGCGTTACAATAAGGAAGTATTGGGGCATTAGCTCAGCTGGGAGAGCGCAAGGTTCGCAATCTTGAGGTCAGGGGTTCGATCCCCCTATGCTCCACCAATTTGAAAGACCATACCCACGCAGCTCGTGCCGCGCGGGTGTTTTTTTACGGTGTCCGTGCCGTCCTTTTCGCCGGCTTTTAGGCGACAGAAAGTGAGTACAGACGATGATCGATTATCATGAAATTTTATCCCGTATGAATCCGAACCAGCGGATCAACTACGATACGGTGTACCAGAAGATGGCCAAGCGCTGGCAGCAGGACGGCGTTAAGCCGCGAATTCTGCTCCACTCCTGCTGCGGTCCCTGCAGTACGGCCGTCTTGGATCGCCTGGTTGAGGTTTCCGACGTAACGGTGTACTTTTTCAACCCCAATATCCATCCGGAGGCTGAATACAAGCGGCGGGAATGGGTACAGCAGCAGTTCATTGCCGAGTATAACGAAAAGACGGGCCACGACGTCCGCTTTTTAGCCGCCCCATATGAGCCTAAATCTTATTTTGAAGCCGTAAAAGGCCTGGAAGACGAGCCGGAAGGCGGCGCCCGCTGCCGCGTCTGTTTTGAACAGCGCATGAAGGCCGCTGCCGAAAAGATGAAGGAGCTCGACTTCGATTACTTCACGACGACCTTGACCGTCAGCCCTCATAAAAATTCGCAGGTCATCAATGACGTCGGCCGCGAGATTGAAGAAGCATACGGGATTTCCTACTTGCCTACGGACTTTAAGAAGGGCAACGGCTTTCTGACCTCGACTAAGATGGCCGAAGCCTACGGCCTCTATCGCCAGCCTTACTGCGGCTGTATCTTCGGTGCCCGAAGCCAGGGCCTCGATTTAGAAGATGTCCGCAAAGATGCCGAAGCCTTTTTGGCGGATAAAGAAGGGCTGTGAGACAGTGGAGAAACATTTCTTTTCCGTTGCCGGCAGAGACTGCGTTCTCTATGAAGGGGCGTCGCCGTCGTATTTGCTGATCCAGCCCGTCGACGAACCGGATAAAGCGGCGCTGGACAAGGAAATGCAGGCCCTTGTCGATGCCGTGGACGTGCCTTTTTCCTTACTGGCCTTTTCCGTGGCTGAGCCTTATGAAGAATTGTCCCCCTGGGACGCGCCGCCTGTCTTTGGCAATACTGCCTTTGGGCACGGTGCAGGAGAAACCTTGGCCTTTATCGAAAAAAAGCTCGTTCCGAAGGCAACCGAAGAATACGGACTGCCTCAAGAGCTGCCGATCATCTTAGGCGGTTATTCCTTGGCCGGACTCTTCGCACTGTGGACGGCGTGGCAGACCGATGCCTTTTCAGCCATTGCTGCCGCGTCGCCGTCGGTTTGGTTCCCCCATTGGTCGGACTATGCCCGGCAGGACCGGCCTAAGACGAAGGCCGTCTACCTCAGCCTCGGCGATCGCGAATGGCGGACCCGTAATCCCGTCATGGCCACCGTCAAAGACTCCATCTGCAGCCACTATGAGTATCTGAAATCTCTCGAAGGACTGGAAGCCGCGCTCGAATGGAATAAAGGCAATCACTTCCAACATACGGATAAGCGCTGTGCCAAAGCCTTTGCTTGGTGCCTGACAACCTTGTCCAAAGGCGCAGGGAAATGAGGTGTGTGGCCTTTTATTTTGGGATGGAGTGCCCTGAACTGCGACCGTTTTAAATTTTCTGTCTGTGAAAGACAATCAAAAAGTGAATACCTGAATCCCGATAGCAACGATAGCTGCCGGGATTTTTTTTGAAAATTACAATAAAGGTCATGATCGTCGATGCCGGTCCTACGACGGAACTTAGCCACGATGGGAGCTTGTGGTTTCAGTTGGCGCTTCCATTAAGGGAAATAAGGGAAACAATTGAATACATAAACTATTATCCCCGATATCAAGCGAAATATCTTGATATCGGGGATTTTTTCGTTCAAAAAAATACATATATCACAGAAACTTATCGATAAATTGATCGTATAAACATAAAACTTACACATATTATACAGATAAATGACCATTCTATTACAAAAGTATATAGATAAATGACAGAAAGTAATTTATACTTGAATAAAATGAATGATTTTCGGATTTTTTATGTTTGGAGAGGATACGATGAAAACGGAGAAACGGAATGTATTGCGAGCCTGTATTTTGACCATGCTGCTGGCCATGCCGGTAGCCGGTTCCTATGCCAGTACCACGATTTGGTCAAATGGGGAACCGATATCTGGGGAAGTTAGCGTTCTTTATGGACAAAACGGGATTACGGTGGATCAGGCTGAAGAAGAAGTCAAGGCCACCGGAGATGTGACAATCAATAACAACGATAATAGCGATAGTTGGCCGATTATTGGTGCGAGTCGTCAAGACCATAAGTCCTTTACCCTTGATATGAATGGACATTCTTTGACCACCGGAGACCGTGGCTTTTTTATCAATTTTTCAGGCGGAAATGATAATAAAGTTACGATTACCAATGCTGACAATATAGTTAGCAAATTCCATAAGGTTTCTTCTATCTTTTCTTGGGGAACAGGACAGAAAATTTCTCTCGATGCGAAAAACAATATTGAATTTAATAAGGTTGAAAATAATAATGACTATTCCCCGCTTTTTATTCAAGATAAGGGGAGTGTTCTTTCTCTAACGGCAGGGAAGGATGTCGTTGTAACGAATGGCAGCATGAGTTTTATCATAGAGCTTAAAAAGGCGGGAACGGCGAATATACATGCTGATCACGATGTGATATTGAATCAGGAGTATGGCCAGAATCCAGACTTTGGTAAGAATCAAATGATTCACTCGGCGGATCAGAGTCAAGTGAACCTATCTGCCGATAATGATATCCTCTTCAATAATAAAGGGGTGAATCGTGTTGTATTTGGTACGAATAAGGGCGAAGTCAATTTTAAGGCCGGGAACGATATTATCTATAATAATCAGAAGGAAAATGCTAACCCTGTTCATGTTTTAGAATCTGGAAGCAAGGTATCTATCGATGCCGGACATGATATTATCCTGAAGGATGCCCAGTCGGTAAAAATGTTTGACCTTAAGGAGGGGGCGTCTGTCACGGTAGGGGCCGGAAATGGTATTTCCGTCAGTACCAAGGCCGGACAAGATGTCAGTCTGATTGATACCGATGAGAGCAGTACGGCTGATATCACTGCCAATCGCGACATGACTTTTGATATCGGTGCAGCCGCGCCCGTCGTTCATGCAAAGGGCAGGGTAAACTTGAAAGCCGGTAACGATATGCGTCTTTCGACAGCGGGAGCGGATAGTCTGGCTCTGCCAATTGCCAATCTCTATGCCGATGGCAGAGAGGCTAATATTACGGCTGAGGCCACAGCGGGGACCCTGACCATTTCTAATCAGGGCGCTGTCGGCGCCTATGCAGATAAAGGCGGCAGCATCACCCTTGGCGGGAAGGTCGTCATGGATACGGCAGACGGAGCCGTGGTTACCGATGACGGAAAAATTATCTTTAACGGACCATCCCTGACCCTTAAGAGCAGTACCGTAGGCCTTACGGCTGATAACGGAAATATTACCTTGGACGGTACTGCCGATATCGAGGCTATTGACGGTGCCATCGCTCAAAACGGCGGAACTCTCCTCGTTAAAGGACCTTTGACCATACGCAGTACGGAAATCGGGCTTATCGCTGACGACGATAATAGTAATATTACCGTCGATGGGGGAGCTGTCCTGAATGGGGCCGACGGAGTCCTTGCTGAAGATGGCGGAACAATCCTCTTTAAGGGTCCCTTGACGATTACCAGCACGGCGACGGGACTTACAGCCGATGAAGGCAGTATCACTGTCGAAGGTGAAGCTGCATTGGATACGACAGACGGGGTTGTGGCTGTTAATGAGGGCACCATTCTCTTTAAGGGACCGTTGACGCTTAAGAGCAGCGCAGCGGGACTTACAGCCGACGGCAGTAACATTACCGTCGCTGGTGACGCTGTATTGGATGCGGCAGATGGGGTTGTAGCGGAAAATGAAGGGACCATTCTTTTCAATGGACCTTTGACCATTCGCAGTAGCGGCACGGCTTTACATGCTGTCGACGGCGGCGTCATCGAAGCGACCGCAGAGGATGCGGCTAAATACATTGAAGGCAATATCGTGGCCGACGGCGGCACTGTTTTGTTGGAATTGAATAAGGCCGGCTCGTACCTGACCGGGACGACGACCGTGTCTGATGGCGCAGCCCTTTCTCGTGCTGCTTATCGCAATCGAGCAGCAGACGGTACCGATGAAAGCACGGGGACGCTGGATTTGAATCTTGGGACGGGAACCGTTTGGAATGTGACCGGCGACAGCTCCCTGACTAACCTTACCAATAACGGCACCGTCAATATGAGAGACAGCAGCCGGACCGGTCAGCAGTTAACCGTCAATACCCTTTCCGGCACGGGCACACTGGCCATGGATTTGGACTGGCTGTCCAATCAGGGGGCTAAGAATGCTACGGCCAACAGCGATTATCTGACCGTCACCGACAGTGCCACGGGGACGCAGACTGTCGTTGCTGATTCGTCGGCCATGAACCTCGATAAGATGGGGGTTAATGATCGTTTGTATGTAGCGACGTTGAATAACAGCGACGCCGTCCTCACCAGTTCCATTCAGGGGCGCATCACCCATAAAGGTCATCTTTATGACCCCGTTATCGGCCTCACCCACGAAACAACGAATGATACGACGGACTGGTACTTCACGGCTGTCGATACGGTTGAAAGCAACGTCGTTCCGGCAGCTAAGGTGCAGAACCGCGCCCTCTTCGACTTGGCGACGAATATGGATACCCTCAATAAACGCCTCGGCGAAGCGCGTTATACTGATGGGGAAGATTCGGGCATGTGGGCCCGTTTGACCTATCGACACCTCGGCCGCGACAGCTATGACGGTCACAGCAACCGCTTCGAACTCGGTTACGATACGGTAACACCGAGCGATGACAGCACCCTTCGTCAGGGCCTGTCCTTCAGCTACCTGAAGAGCCGGACTTCCTTTGATGAAGGCAATGGAAAATACAAAGGCTATACGGGCAGCTTGTACCGGACTTGGTTCGGACAGAACGGCCATTATCTCGACGTCGTCGCCCGCATTGGAAAGATTAACGGCGATGGGACGACGAGACTCTTCGACGGTGACGAATCGAAGAGCTCCTTTGGTACCTGGTACCAGCAGGCCAGCGTCGAATGGGGCCGCAAGAAAGAATTGCGCGATTCGTGGTACATCGAGCCTCAGAGCCAGCTCCAATATACGCACATCAACGGATACGACTTCCGGACCCATGACGGCGTCGGCCAGGACTTCGACAGCGTCCACAGCCTCATCGGTCGCTTAGGCTTCCGCTTGGGCAAAGACCTCGATGCTAATAAATCCTGGTACTTCAAGGCTGACATCTTCCATGAATTTGCTGGCAACCGGACCTTTGATCTGACTTCTTTGGATGGCTCGGAACGGATTCGCTACGATAAGACCAACCACGACACTTGGTACGATATCGGCGCCGGCATCACGGCCGAACTCAGCCATGACCGCAGTCTGTGGCTTGAATTTGAACGGACCTTCAACGGCTCCTACGACAACGAGTGGGAACTCAATGGCGGCATGACCTGGCGCTTCCATTGATCGTAAGACCAGACGAAAACTGAACGAATAAAAGATATATCCCCGGTATCACGATAACTGCTGATATCGGGGATTTCTTTACAATGCCTGTATCAGAGGGAAGATTGCTCTTTCACCGGATTATCGAATTATTAGAAAACAATTATAATACAATTAAAAGTATAAATAATAACAAATATGTGTAGATTTATAATTCGATATGATTTACAATGTAATTAGATAAAAAAGTTCCGATATTTTAATGTTTACAGTGGAGACGAAACTATGAAAAAAGAGAGAAAAACGGTATTACGAGCGTGTATTCTGACTATGTTGATGGCTATGCCTGTAGCTAATGTCTGTATGGCTGAAGATTATCCCTTGTCCGGTGATAAAATCGGTGGTGAATACCATATTGAGGGGCGAAACAACGCCATTTTTTTTAGACAATCAAGAGATGTTGAGGCCGTGGATGATGTCATTATCTCTAATACGGAGGCTGCGGACGGAGATACCACTAACGATACGACCCGGTCTATTATTGGAGCTACGGATGGATCTGACAAGGTTTTTACCCTTGATATGAAGGGACATAGCCTTATTTCCGGGGACTATGGCTCGTTTGTTAATTTGACAAATGGGAGTAATAATAAAGTTATCATCAAAAATGCAAAAAATATCGTCAGCACGTCTCATCTCTCTAATGATATCCATGCTACCGGAACGGGACATGTCATTTCTGTAGAGGCTGCAGAAGATATTCAGTTAAATAGAGAAGATACGATTGAAGATAAATATCCTGTCATTTATTGGGGCGGTGATAACGACCTTTCCTTGTCAGCGGGGAACAATATTGTTATGAACAATAAAGACGACGTTGTTACTGTTTATGTTGAGAAGGATGGGAGGGCGTCTCTCGTTGCCGGTAATGATATCATCTTTAATAATGATGGGAATACCAATGAAGTAAATGGCCATCAAGCCGTGATAAATCTTGAAGCCGGTCATGACATTATCCATCATCAGAATCATGAAAACAGCAACCCTGTTTATTATTTGGGGGATGGGACGGAGGCTCATGTCAAGGCCGGCCACGACCTGATTATAGACAGCCTCTACTCGACCAATCTGTTTAACGTCAAGGACGGCTCTTCGGCAGACGTCGTAGCAGGCAATGATATCGTCTTTAAGGTGAAGACCTTGGCTTTGACTCCCAGTGCTTACAGCATGTATAATTCAAACCTGTCTCTCCAAAGCAAAAACTTTTTCAGTAATGCCCAGCGAACTTTGCGAACCCGCGACGATTCGCAATTGACGGTCCGGGCCGATCATGATCTCGTCTTTGATACGCCGGGGGCTATTGATGAGCTCAGTATGATTGCCGTGAATGCCAGGAGTACGGCTGACGTCTCGGCCGGTCATGATATGGTGCTAAAGGTTGGCGTCGCAGCCCCTAACGTCCATGTCGATACGAAGGGGACGGCTAATTTGACGGCCGGTCACGATATGATCCTTTCGACGGCCGGTAAGGATGGCGAAAATCCGCTCGAATCCAATCTCTATGCAGATAACGGCACAATTACGGCGAAAGTCACCGATGGGACTCTGTCTATTTTTAATGAGGGTGCTGTCGGAGCTTATGCCGATAATGGCGGCAGTATCACCCTTGATGGTCCCGTCGTCATGAAAAACGGAAGTGGTGCCGTTGCTGCCAATGGTGGGAAGATTCATTTCAACGGACCTTTGGTGATTGACAGCACGGATGAGGCCTTACGGGCGGTTGACGGCGGCTCCATTGACGTTAAGGGGAGCGATACGGATCAATACATTGAAGGCGATGTCGTTGCTGCTGACGGTGGTATCGTTTCCATCGATTTGGAGAAGGCCGGCTCCTATTTGACCGGGGCAACCTCGGTATCGGATGATCCGACTGCTTCTGTCGACTCGGATTCATCCGATCAGTATCAGGACCGAGCCGCTGTATCGGACAGTATGGGGACGCTGAATCTTACCCTTGGGACCGGTACCGTCTGGAACGTAACCGGTGACAGCTCCTTGACGAACCTTACCAATAACGGCACCGTCAATATGGCCGATAGTAATCGGACGGGACAGCAGGTGACGGTTAAGAACCTCGCCGGAGAGGGTACGCTGTCCATGGATTTGGACTGGCTGTCCAATCAAGGGACGAAAGGCGTGACGGCCAACAGCGATTATTTGAAGGTCACTGACAGTGCTGCGGGAACGCAGGCTTTGGTGAGTGATCCTAGCGTCATGAACCTCAATAAGATGGGCGTTAACGATCGACTCTATGTCGCTGAACTCCATAACAGCGATGCCGTCCTCACCAGTTCCATCCAGCAACGCAACGTCCATAAAGGGCATCTTTATGATTACATCATCGGCCTTACCCATGAAACGGCGGGCGATACGACGGACTGGTACTTCGGCTCCGTCGCTAACGTCGAAAGCAATGTCGTTCCGGCCGCAACGGTGCAGAACCGCACCCTGTTCGACATGGCGACGAATATGGATACACTCAATAAACGACTCGGCGAAGCGCGTTATACTGATGGGGAAGATTCGGGCATGTGGGCTCGTTTAACTTATCGCCACCTCGGTCGCGAAAGTTACGACGGTCACAGCAACCGCTTTGAACTGGGCTTCGACGGCGTAGATCAGAAAGAGGATGGAAGTACCCTTCGTCAGGGTCTTTCCTTCAGCTATCTTCGCAGCAAAACCTCCTTTGCCGAAGGGCAGGGCAAGTATAAAGGCTATACGGGCAGCTTCTATCGGATATGGTTTGGTCAGAACGGCCATTACCTCGACGTCGTCGGCCGCATTGGCCGATTGAATGCCGAAGGGACGACGAGACTTTTCGATGGTGACGAATCGAAGAGTTCCTTCGGGACCTGGTACCAACAGGCCAGCGTCGAATGGGGCCGCAAGAAGGTCTTGAACGATGCCTGGTATATCGAGCCTCAGAGCCAGCTCCAATATACGCACATCAACGGATACGACTTCCGGACCCATGACGGCGTCGGCCAGGACTTCGACAGCGTCCACAGCCTCATCGGTCGCTTAGGCTTTCGCTTGGGCAAAGATATCGATGCCCATAAGTCTTGGTACTTCAAGGCCGACATCCTCCATGAGTTTGCCGGCAACCGGACCTTTGATTTGACTTCTGTAGATGGATTGGAACGGATTCGATACGATAAGACCAATCACGATACGTGGTACGACATCGGCGCCGGTCTTACAGCTAAGCTCAGCCACGATAGAAGCCTGTGGTTTGAATTGGAACGGACCTTCAACGGCTCTTACGGCAGAGACTGGGAAATCAACGGTGGTATGACTTGGCGCTTCCATTAAGAAAAAATGTATAAAAACTGAATAGATAAGCCATTATACCTGATATCGTGGGCGATTGCCTGATATCGGGTATTCTTTTTGTCATCGGCGGGGACTCTCTTGACGGTTTGTATAGCCTGGGTTATGATAAAACAAACCACGCTAGATGGTATAATGCAGACGTCAACATTACGGCTAATCTAAATTATGACGGGAATCGTCAAAATTAACAGAGCCTTCAGCGACTTTACGACAGGAACTGCGGTCTCACCGCCTATATGATTCGGCGCTGCTGTTAAATTTATATGAAAAACAATCTTTCAAGAGAGGTGAAGACAGTGACTAACTTAACGGATACTCTTACGTTCAAACGGGGCCTTACGGTAAAGAACCGCCTGGCCATTCCGCCCATGACGACGCGCATGAGTTATTATGACGGCACGGTTACGGGTGATGAAATCGCCTATTATGGCATGCATACCGGTGCTGTCGGCATGTTTGTTACGGGCGTAGCCTATATCCAGCCGAACGGTAAGTGCTGGACCGGGGAATTGAGCGTCCATGACGATGCCTTCATTCCCAATCTCAGCAAATTGGCGTCGGCCATCAAACGGGACGGAACCCGGGCCATCCTGCAGATCTTCCATGCCGGCCGCATGACCGACAGCAAGACCATCGAAGGCGAGCAGCCCGTAGCCCCCAGTGCCGTAGCTGCCGCCAAGGATGGAGCTGAAACGCCGCGGGAACTGCGGGATGACGAAATCGAAGAAATCATCGAAAACTTTAAAAAGGCTGCCGTTCGAGCTGTCAAAGCCGGGTTTGACGGCGTAGAAATCCACGGTGCCAACCACTACTTGCTGCACCAGTTCTTCTCGCCGCACTCCAACCGCCGCACCGATAAATGGGGTGGGAGCCTTGAAAAGCGCTATACCTTCATTGAACGCGTCGTCGATGGCATCATTGAAACCATCGATGCCATGAACGTTCCCGACTTTATCATCGGCTACCGTTTTTCGCCGCGGGAAGAAACGGATCCGGGCTTCAATTTGAAGGAAACCTTGTGGCTCGTCGATAAACTGGCCGATAAGAAATTGGATTATCTCCATATTTCCCTGACCCGTTATGACCGTAAGACCAACCTTCCGGAATACCAGGAAAAATCGATGCTGGCCTATGTTCACGACGCCATTGGCGGCCGCATGCCCCTCATTTCCGTCGGTGACGTCCGCACTCGTGCCGACGTAGAAGCGGCACTGGCCCATTCGGAAATCGTCGCTGCCGGCTGCTCGTCCCTCATCGATCCCAATTGGAGTGCCAAGATCTTGGCGAATCGGGATGCTGAAATCCGTCAGAAACTCAACGTACAGGACCGGGACTTGCTGATGATTGCCAACGGTACATATGGTTTCATGAAACTGAAAGTGCCTGACCGCTTAGTCGAATAAAAAATATCATAAGCGATAAAAAATGCCTTGCACCCTCGTAGATGCAAGGCATTTTGTCTGTCTGTGAGCGGACGTGTCTTTTGATGATACCTTGAGTTATCTCAATTAATGGCCGGCAGCTTCGGCAGTCGGCTTGAAAGCCTGTGACGTTTGCGGATTTTCGTTCATGCTGTCGATGCGGGCCCGGTATTCCTTATCACTGGCATAGCGTTTATTTTTATAGCGGCCGATGGTCAGGAAGGGGACGATGATGATGGCGATGGCAGCGTATCCGCAGTAGCCGTAACCGTATTTAATGATATTGGTCAGGCCGGCGATGGAAACGGTCATTGAGGCGATGATAATGAAAGCCGTGACCATGGCAGCGCGGATGACCGAGCGGGAGCTGATTTTTTTCAAGACATCAATTTCCGAAAAACGAGCGGTGAAGCCGAAAACCGTCGTGACGCCGGTGGAAATGAGGCACAGCATCAGGAAGGCACTGTAGACGATGGTCAGCCACGGTAAGCCCATGGCTTGGCTGCTGGTCAGTGTCGGCAGCGTCGATTTGCCGTAGAAGCCGGACCAGCCTAAGAGCATGACGACGGCTAAGGTCAGGGCAGCGGCGTTCATGGCGAAGGAAATCCACATCGACGTGGCGCAGTTCTTACGGGTGACCAAGGGCGTGCCGACGACGATCATGGTCGGAATGACGACGCATTGGAAGCCGGCGTAGGTGAAGGCGTGGAGAATGGCTGTCGGGACGTTGCTGAAGCCGTTTGCGGCGAAGTCCTGAGCCATGACGGCCGTAAAGACCTGGGTCCCTTCGACGGAACCTGCCGTATAGATGCCGACCGAGAAAATGATGGCGACCATAGCCAGGATGGCCATGCCCATGTACGTTGTCGCCCGGCGGACCAGGCCGGCACCGAAGATGGTCAAGAAGAAGACGATGATGCCGACGACACCGATACCGGCGTAGTAGTTGAGGCCGGTCTGGGCATTGATGGCCGAGGCGGCACCGGAAATAGTAGCCGATACGGCCATTAAGACCATGATATAGAAGAAGGCTTCAAAGAAGTATTCGATGCCCGTAAAGGGGCGGTATAAGTTCTGGAATAACTGGCGGTAACTGGTGAGGTGCCGCGAATTGTACATGTTCATGGCTTCTTTGATGGTCAGGGTAAAGAGCAGCATGGTGATGATTGCCGTAATGGGGCCGAGCCAGCCCAGGCTGACGAAGTAGACGTTTTCCTGATTACCTGTGGCAAAACCGCCGCCGGCGTGAGAACTGAACAGGACGGCGCCGACGGAAAAGCACATACTGAGGGATGCCGTTTTAATCGATGAAATATTGGCCATAATGGTTTCCTCCTTTGATGGACAGGGAGAGAAACGAAAACGCCTTTCGTCTCTCTGCAAGGTATTTGCTAAGAGACGAAAGGCGTTGTATCCTTCCGCGGTACCACTCTGTTTCATCCTCTCGGATGCACTCTCGGATACGGCCATCGGCGATATCCATGCTCTGTAACGGGAGTTCCCGTGTCGGCCTACTTCGTTCAGCGTCTCCGCTCGGCAATGAGTTCGGTTCGGCTCCTGTACTGCCTTGCACCGGCCGGCAGCTCTCTGAAAACGAGGGGTTCGAACGTACTATTTTGCGTCGTCGCGTTTATGGCGTTTTTTGTTGATGTGGCTATGATATCACCGAGAACTTAAAAAGTCAAGGAAGAAAAGTAATATTTTTTTGAAAATATATAGATAAACGTTTAAGTTTAAAGGAAAAGGAAAGACCGCCCATGACGGACGGTCTCAGTATTACTTATCACGCGACAGGTCAACCTCTTTCAGGGGAATGAGGTGTGTCTTGTGTTTAAATTTATGATAGAGGAAGACTGCCAGGAAGACAGGAATGCCGATGTAGGCGACGCTGGCGCCATACCAGTCGATTTCGGCGCCGGTAAAGGCCGAGTAGTTCTGGCCGGCCGTGACGATGATACACATGATTAATGCCAAGAGGGGGCCAAAGGGATACCAAGTTGCTTTATACGGCAGATCTTTCAAGTCTTTGCCCTGAGCGATGTAAGCTTTGCGGAAGCGGTAGTGGCAGATGGCGATACCAATCCAGGTGATGAAGCCGGCCATGCCGCTGATGTTTACCAGCCAGTCATAGGCCTTGCCTTCGCCGATGAGAGACGTGAGGAAGGCTGCCAGGCCGAAGACGACCGTTGCAAATAAGGCATGGGTCGGGACGCCGCGTTTATTCAGCTTGAGGAAGCATTTCGGAGCTTGACCTGTTTCAGCCATGGCATAGAGCATACGCGTCGAAACGTAGAGGCCCGAGTTGCCGGCCGAGAGAACGGCGGTCAGGATGACGGCGTTCATGATCGATGCGGCGGCGACTAAGCCGAACCGTTCAAAGACCAGCGTAAAGGGGCTGATGGAGATGTTGACGATATCCGTATTGAGCAGGTTCGGGTCGGTATACGGAATGAGGAAGCCGATGACCGTAAAGGCGCCTAAGTAGAAAATGAGGATGCGCCAGAAAATCGAATGGACCGCACGGGGGACATTCTTTTCCGGATCTTCACTTTCCCCAGCGGCGATGCCGATCATTTCCGTCCCTTGGAAGGAGAAGCCGGCGACCATGAAGATACCCAACATAGCCGTGAAACCGCCGACGAAGGGAGCATCACCGGTCGTCCAGTTGACGAAGCCCGGCGACGGTTCAGAGCCGAGACCCAAAATCAAGAGGGTCCCCGTGAACAGGAAGACCAGGACCGTCAGGACCTTGATGCCGGCGAAGATGAATTCGCTTTCGCCGTAGGAACGAGTCGACAGGTAGTTGAGGACGAATAAGATGACTAGGAACAAGCCGCTCCAAAGGGCTGCCGGTACGTCGGGGAACCAGTACTTCATGATGAGGGCGCCGGCGACGAGTTCGGCCGCAACGGTGATGGCCCAGTTGAACCAATAGTTCCAGCCCAGGGCAAAGCCCAGGGATTTGTCGACGTAGCGGTTGGCATACGTTTCAAAGGAGCCGCTGACCGGAAGGTATGAAGCCATTTCACCCAGTCCTGTCATAAGAAAATAGACCATGATGCCGATGAGGGCATAGGCGACGAGTGCCCCACCCGGCCCAGCAGTGCTGACTGTTTCACCGCCGGCGACGAACAAGCCGGTACCGATTGCACCGCCGATGGCAATCATGTTCATGTGGCGGGCTTTCAGACTGCGGCGCAGCTTTTGCTGCTGCTGTTGAGTTTCTTCCATGCAAAATCACAACCTTTTGTATTAAATTGATAACTAGAATCTAAAAAAACTCATACGAATATATTATATAGGATGACAGCGATAATGACAAATAAATATTCTGCAATTATGCAAGAATTATATAGGGAAGCGAATCATTTGTAGCCTTTTAGCGGCTTTTCGGCTATAATGGTAGTGTTATCATGCGTAATGAGAAAGGATAGATTATGGAATTAGAAGAATGCCGCCGGGAGATTGACTTATTGGACCGGGACTTGGCCAAGATACTGGAACGGCGCATGCAGGTCGTGGCTGCTGTCGCCGCTTATAAAAAAGAGCATCACATGGAAGTCTATGATCCGCGAAGGGAGCGTCAAGTGCTGGATAAAATTTCTAATTTGACGGAGCAGAAAAATTTGGCCCCTTATTTGCGCCGCATCTACCAGTGCATCATGGATGAAAGCAAAAAATACGAACGGGAACACATGGGGATAGGATGATGGAAGAACTTATTGTACGAGGCATTGCCGAACGCATCTTATTTGAGGCCTCTGATTCGGATTACCGCGTCTTTCGCCTCCACGATGAAAGCGACGATACGACGTATACCGTAACCGGTCACGGAACGAAGCCCCTCGTCGGCGATCGGCTGGAAGTAAAAGGCCATTGGGTACAGCATAAGCGCTATGGACGCCAGTTTGCGGCCGACAGTTGGAGCCGCGTCATTCCCGAATCGGTCGATGGTATTGAACGCTTTCTCGGAAGCGGCGCCGTCAAGGGCATGGGACCGGCCTTAGCTCATCGCGTCGTCGCCCGTTTTGGCAAGGATACGATGGAAATCTTGGAAAAGGACGCTCAACGCTTACTTGAAATCGAAGGCATCGGGCCTAAAAAATTGGCTGTCATAACGGAATCTTTCTACGAAGAAAAACAGATCAACGACATCGCCTACGATTTGGAACAGCACGGCGTCGCCGGACGCTATGCCGGTCGACTCCTGCAAAAATACGGTGACGATGTGAAATACGTCTTAACCGAAGAACCGTATCGGATGATCCACGAAATCGACGGCTTCGGCTTTAAGACGGCCGACCAAATCGCCTTGGCGTACGGCATGGACCGCCAGTCGCCGCAGCGCCTTGGTGCCGGTCTGGCCTACGTCCTTCAGACCATGACCCAAAACGGCCACGTCTGCATTCCCGATTCCGAACTGGTGCGGCGGGCGGCCTTTCTCCTGCAGGCCGATGCCCTGGGCCTCCACGATATCCTGCAGGACACCGTCGATATGGGACAATTACGGACGGCGGATTTTGAGGGGACGGTCTACGTCTATACGCCGGAAGCCTACGAAGAGGAGGAAGCCATTGCCGGCCGCATCCGCGAGATGACTGAGATGAAACCTCTTTCCATGAAAACGCATGTTCAGCTCTTTCTGGACCGATGGCAGGATTCCTGTCATTTTGAACTGGCAGACAAGCAGCGGGAAGCCGTCGAAAAGTCCCTTCAATCGGGGATGACCGTCATTACCGGCGGTCCTGGGACGGGGAAGACGACCGTCGTTCAGACCATCATCCGCCTGGCCGAACAAGAAGGCTTGCGCATCCTGCTCTGTGCGCCGACGGGGCGAGCTGCTAAGCGTCTGGCTGAAACGACGCAGCGCAAGGCCAAGACCATCCATCGACTCCTCATTCCCGACGGCCATGTCGGCCGAGTCCAGTCCTTTGAATACAATGAAACGAAGCTCTTGCCGGCCGATTTAGTCATCGTCGACGAAGTGTCCATGCTCGATATGGAAATGATGTACCACTTACTGAATGCCTTGAAGCCCCAGTGCCGCTGCATCCTCGTCGGTGATGCCGACCAGCTGCCGTCGGTCGGAGCCGGTGCCGTCCTCCACGACGTCATCGCTTCGGAAACGGTGCCTGTCGTCCGCTTGGATACGATTTTCCGCCAAAAAGAAGGGGGCCGCATCGTAACTAACGCCCACCTCATCAACAACGGTCGCCTGCCGGTGGTCAACGAAGACTTGGAATTCCGCTTCGTCGAAATCGAGACGGAAGCCGACGGGGCGACGCAGATTAGCGCCTTGTACCGCAGTGAAGTTGGAGAAACGGGCGACGAATTTGCCGTCCAGGTCTTGTCGCCCATGTACAAGGATCCCTGCGGCGTCGACAACCTCAATCAGCTCATTCAGGAACGGCTCAATCCGCCCGTTCAAGGGAAGGGTGAATTGAAAGGCCGCCACATGATTTTCCGCGTCGGCGACAAGGTCATGCAGAAGCATAATGATTACGAAAAAGGCGTCTTCAACGGCGACATCGGTCAAATCTTTGCCGTCCAGCACGACATGGTCTACGTCCGTTATCCCGAACAGGACGTCAAGTATGAAGGCGCGGAAATCGACGAAATCACCCTGGCCTATGCCATTACTGTCCATAAGAGCCAGGGGAGCGAATACCATACGGTCATCATGGCCCTGGTCAACAGTCATTCCATCATGCTCCAGCGAAACCTTTTCTATACGGCTGTTACTCGGGCTAAACGAAAAGTCATCTTAGTCGGTACTAAACGAGCTGTCCAAACAGCCGTTCAGAATCAGCGGACGAGCCGGCGATTTACGCTGCTCATCCCGCGGCTCCAAGGAGAGCTGCTTACGTAATATTTTGCGACAGGAGGCATTTTTATGTCACTGCTCACCCTTATTACCAACCTCTTCTATCCGCCGACCTGCCCGGCCTGCGGCGTCCTGATGAAACGGGACGGCGACTGGTGCCCGTCGTGCCTCACTCGAGTGTGGCATCCGCGGCGCATCAACCGCTCCCAACAATTGAAGGCCCTCGACGCCTGTTACTGTTTGGCCGACTACGACGGGGTCATGCGCCGTCTGATTCACGATATTAAATATAAGGGCAGAGAGGGAAAATGCCGATCCTGCCGCGTCTTACTAGAACGATTTCCCTGGCCCGAACGACTTCAAAACATCGATATGGTCGTTCCCGTGCCCTTAGCACCGGAGAAAATGAAAAGCCGCGGCTTCAACCAAGTCGAAAGCCTTTTCAAAACATGGGCTGACAATCATTATCGCTGGGCCGACATCCTCCAGCGTTTGCGTCCCACAGATGCTCAGTGGCATCTTCCCAGAAGTCAGCGTTCCGAAAACGTCCACCGCGCCTTCGGCCTTCGGGAAACAGCCGATGTTAAGAGTAAGCATATCTTACTCGTAGATGACATCTTCACCACCGGTGCGACCCTCGAGGCCTGCGCCAAAGCCTTGAAGCGAAACGGGGCAGAAGAGGTAATCGGTCTGGTCATGGCCAGCGGGGCGCCGTAATATGGAATTATAATAATATAAGCTAGATATCTGCATGGATTTTCGTAATAAATTGACCTCCTAATCGTTTGCTTTTGAGCTGACGTTAGGAGGGCCTTTTCGTATGGAGGTTACAGGGCTTTAAGGATATGTCTCCTCCGGCAAAGGAAATGTTGAAGTTACTGATGGAGGGAAACATCATTCATGGTGGAAATCCTGTACTTCGATGGATGGCAGGGAACGTTGTCATGCGTCAGGATCCATCAGGAAACATCAAGCCGGACAAAGAAAAATCCGTCGAAAAAATCGACGGATTTGTGGCGTCTATTATGGCTATAGATTGTTGCATCCGTAATGGAGCAATCGGCGGGAGCGTCTATGATGAACGGGGCGTTATTTCGTTTTAAAGACAAGTTTTTTTACCGTGTTATACCATAGTTCGTTTTCGGAATTTGCAACGATAGGTGTGCGGGAAACGACCCTCGTACTTAAGTCCGACAGAGATTTGTCTGTAAAGAAGAAGCGGTATTTATGTGTTCGTATTCCCTGCATTGGCCATTTAATAACTTGTTTCACCCATATATCGCAGCTGTTTTCTTCTTTGTTGTAATTTAAAAAATCGGGAAGAATATAAGTATCGCCATATTTTGCAGTGTTAATTTTTACCCAGTTATAGGGGCTTGCAGTGTAAAGAGGGGGCCTTCCAAGATGAATCGCGATGATGTTCGCTGTGTTGTCCATCCAGCCTTCAGGCGGAATCGGGGATTTTCTAGGCGGTGCTGGGGAGTTTTTAAATGATGGACTGATCTCTCCCGTTTTCGAATCTTTCATGGTGAGCAATAACATGGTTTTATCTTTGTAATTTACCTCGTATTGCATAAGGGTCTCGTCGCCAGTTGGAAAACTGCTTTTAGTCCAGAAACGCGCGGTATCTGTTCCCTGTTCGTAGATAATTTGTTGTGTATTCACGAATACATTTACAGAGGGGCTAGAGCTGAGCAAATGCCATTGTGAATCATTAGCGGAGACTTGAGAAATAAAGCTAAACAATATCAGCACAAAAAAGTGAAAAAACTTTTTATTCATGACAAATCACCTTTTTTCATCGGATTTTTTAGATAGATAATTTTTGCGTTTTTTTTATTATAACGTTTTTGGTGTATTCCTAATAGAGTTGGTTAGGAGGTCTCAATGCAAATTCCCTTTTTATCTCAACTTTTCAAATAGAGAGACAAACTGCAAGACTATTACATCGGTACGTAAGGAAATAAGACATTTGACTATGCACTCGGGAGCAAAATTTCTTCTATCATTTCACTGTATTAAAGTTAGCGTAGATTGAGACGACATCTTCACTACTGGCTCGACCCTCCATGACGGCGCTGCCGCCTTGAAGCGAAACGGAGCGGCTGAGGTAATCGTCTTGGTCATGGCCAGTGGGGCACCGTAATAGAAATTTATAATAATATTGGCAAGCGAGAGGCGTATATTCGCATAAATTAACCGACCTCCTAAGGTTAGATTTTTGGTCTGACTTTAGGAGGTCGGTTTTGGTTGGCTGCAATGATGATATTGTAGTTGGGGACTTATATCTTGATGGAAGTAGGCTTTTTAGGCAGACTATGTTTCGGACAATTCCATCACTTTTTCTTTTAATAATCGGGCGGCCTCTGAAAAGAGTTGATTCTTTTTCCAGATAAAGAAGATGCGGCAGATGTTTTGGGGTTCTAACGGCCGGAATACGAGCTTTCCGTCTTTCGGGAGGTGGACGAGTCGATCAAGGCACAATACGTAGCCGACACCTTCCTCGGCCAAGAGAGAGGCGTTGTAAATCAAGGTGTACGTGGCAATGATATTGAGTTCGCTTTCATCCTTGTCAAACCATACGCCAAGTTCTTTGGCGGTAAGGGCCTGTCGGGAAGCGATTAAGGGGAGCCCCTCAAGGTCAGCGGCCCGAATGGTCGTGTGTGCGGCTAGCGGGCTGTCTTTTCGCATCAGGACGCCCCAGATGTCTTCGTGGGCCAGCTCGATATGGGGATAATCCTGTGGGGGTTCAGGCTGTATCAATACGCCAAAATCCAAGGTGCCTCTCTTTAGCTGCTCTTTTACGACCATACCGTCCATGCTTTGAAACTGATAGTGGATGTTGGGATACTCTTTTCGCAAATCTTGGATTGCGCGGGCTACGACCCTCATGCCGGCCGTTTCGCCGCAGCCGATGCGAACGCTGCCGCTTACGCCTTCCTGGGCGTGGGACAGTTCATCTACCGTTTTATCGACGAGTTGGGCAATTTCTTCAGCTCGTTTTTTGAGCAGGAAACCGGCCTCTGTCAGCGTAGTATTCCGATTGCCTCGGACTAGGAGCTTCACGCCGAGCTCTTCTTCTAAATCCATGAGCTGCCGGGACAATGCCGGTTGGGACACATGCATGGCTTCTGCGGCGTGGGAGATATTTTCCGTTCTGGCGACTGCCAAAAAGTATTTCAGGACACGAAATTCCATTTCCATCACCTCTATCACCATTATAACAGAATCAGGTATGTAATCCAATTATAACCAGATAAATATTATAGGTATTAGTTATTTGTGATGGTCTGTGATATCCTTAATCCATCAACAAGAAAGGAGTGATGCTTTGCAAGTGAACAAGCGTCTTTTGATCTTTATTCTAATGACAGGGGTGTTCGGTATCCTCAATACGGAGATGGGCTTTATCGGGATTTTGCCCTATATTGCGCAGCGTTACGATGTGACCATCGTTCACGCTGGGTTGCTTATCAGTCTCTTTGCCTTGGGTGTTGCCCTTTCCGGTCCCGTTATGCCCCTTGTTTTTTCCCGGTTCAACCGTAAGTATGTCATGCTTTTTGTGCTGGGACTCTTTACGATATGCAATACCATCTCTGTTTTTGCTTCGAATTTCAATCTGCTTTTGGCCGTGCGGATCATTCCGGCCTTTTTCCATCCGGTCTACTGCTCCATGGCGTTTACGATGGCAGCGGAGGTAGCCGGTGTGAAAGCGGCGCCGAAGGCGGTGGCAAAAATAAACATCGGAGTGTCAGCGGGCATGGTCGTCGGGGTTCCGATCAGTAATTTTCTGGCGGAACATATTTCTCTATCCGTTTCCATGTCTTTCTTTGCCCTTACGACGTTTTTCGTCATGATGGCGACGGCCTTTTTTGTGCCTTCTATGCCGGCAGTCGGGCGCTTGTCTTATGGCGAACAATTGGCTGTGTTGAAAAAGCCCATGGTTTGGGCCTCTATCTTTGCCATCCTTTTCCTAAACGGCTCTGTCTTTGGTGTTTTCAATTATTGGGCCGCCTATCTGGCAAGTGTAGTCGGGCTGGCGCCGAACCTTGTCAGTCTGCTCTTGTTTGGCTACGGCCTTTGCAATATCTTTGGCAGCATGGCGGCCGGACACCTTCTTTCCAGCCGGGCCGAACAGACGGTGAAAGCATTTCCTTTCTTGCTGGGAGCTGTGTATCTCCTGCTTCTTACGGGAGGGGACAGCGGTGTGATGGTGGCCGTCCTTACGATTTTTTGGGGAGTCCTGGCCGGTATCAATGCCAACATCAACCAATTCTGGCTCTCCCACGCGGCGCCGGAGGCTCCTGATTTTGCTAACGGCCTCTTCCTCACAGCCGTCAATATCGGAACCATGGCTGCTACGACCGTAAGCGGCATGTTTATTGATTCTTTTGGCGAAAAATTCGTCGTTTACGGTGGATTACTGTTCCTGGTAGCAGCTGCCCTTCTTTTTTGGGGGCAATGTCGGAAACGCAGCATGAATCCGGTCCTAGGAATCGATGTATCATAAGTAATAGACATAATTAAAAAACATACCAAAATATAAGATAAAGGTATTTGTTATACTTTGAGGCTTCCGTTTATAATGGAGTCAAGATATCTTATTTGAAGAATACATGAAGCTAATTTTGATGATAAAGGAGACAATACTATGTTGAAAAAAGTAATTCAAACGACTTCGATGGCAGCTCTGTTGGCTGCTGCTATTACGGCTACTTCTTTGGCAGCCTTACCTGAAAATGCAACGACCGTATCTGTACCGGGGCAAACGATCCAGTTGGAACAGAAATGGGATAAGATATTCCCTCAGTCTGATAAGGTAGATCACCGTAAAGTAACCTTTCAAAACCGTTATGGATTTACCCTGGTAGGGGATCTGTATGTGCCGAAAAACGCCCAGGGAAAATTAGCCGCCATTGCCGTAAGCGGTCCTTTCGGTGCTGTAAAAGAACAGGTCAGCGGTCTCTATGCACAGACCTTGGCCGAACGCGGTTTTGTGACCCTGGCTTTTGACCCTTCCTTCACCGGTGAAAGCTCCGGCAATCCGCGCAATACGGCGTCTTCCGATATTAACACGGAAGATTTCAGCGCCGCTGTCGACTATCTGGGGTCCTTGGATATGGTAGACCGTGATAAGATTGGTATCTTGGGCGTTTGCGGCTGGGGCGGTTTTGCTTTGAATGATGCCATCCAGGATACCCGCGTCAAAGCCGTAGCTACCAGCACGATGTATAATATGACCCAAGTCATGGCCAATGGCTATGAAATTACGATGGATCCCCAGGGGCAATACGATCGTGTAGCCCCGCAGAGTGCAGACGCACGGTACCAGATGAAGGAACAGTTGAATAATGCCCGCTGGGAAAGCTCGAAACACGGTTATACCGACTTAGCTCCGGCCAATAATCTGGATCCGGAAAAAGATATTACGTCGGAAACGCCGAAGTTTGTCGCCGAATATGCTAATTTCTATCGGACCAGCCGCGGCTATCATCCGCGTTCGGTAAACTCCAATCCCAATGGTTCCTGGGCGACGATTATGCCCCTTGGCCTTATCAATATGCCCATCATAGAATACGCCAAAGAAATGCGTACGCCGACGCTGATTGTGGCCGGTGAAAAAGCCCATTCCCGTTATTTCAGTGAAGATGCTTATAACGCCATCGGTTCCAAGGATAAGGAACTCTATATCGTTCCCGGTGCCAACCACACGGACCTATATGATAATACCCAGAAAATCCCCTTTGATAAATTCGAACAGTTTTTCAAAGATCATTTAAAATAATAGTACCGTAAGTGAAAGGCCTGATTCCCCGCAGTCAGGCCTTTTTTGCGCAAGAAAATCTTATGGAGACGGTGTATCCGTAAGCTTTTCTTGCCTGAGATAGGCTATTAAAGAAAATTTTCCATACGATCGAAGTGTCTGGGGATTATGAGTCGTCGGCAGGAATGGGGAGGGGCGTCATGGATAGGCTGTTTTTCGCTGCCATGCGTATGGTTCAGGCGTGATATAGTCGGCATTTGTCTGTGACGGTCTGTCCCTTCTGAAAAGGGAAGGTCATGGTCATACCAGGACGGTATCTGTTGTCGAAAGGCAGGAAACTTTGTATAATGGACATAAAAGAAAGGTGATGCTTAGATGCCTACGAATGAAACGATTACCGCGGCGCAAACCGCCAAACGCCATCAGCGGGCATTAAACATTATCAAGCGATGGCGGCTCATGGATGATGATTTCATGAAGCGTTGTTTGAAAGACAATATCCCTGCTGTTGAATGTATTCTGCGTATCATCATGGAAAAGCCGGATTTACAGGTACAAACGGTGCAGATTGAGGATACGATTCCCAACCTTTCCGGCCATGGGATACGGATGGATGTGCATGCCACCGATTCGACCGGAACGGAATACGATATCGAAGTACAGCGTGCCAATAAAGGCGCGGGAACGAAGCGTGCCCGTTTCAACAGCAGCCTGCTCGATCTCAACAGCCTGAGAAAAGGCAGCGACTATGAACAACTGCCGGAAAGCTATGTCATCTTTATTACCGAAAACGATGTTTGGCAGCATGGCTTGGCCCGCTACCATGTCAACCGGATCATCGAAGAATTGAACCGTCCCTTTGAGGACGGCAGTCACATCATCTACGTCAATGGCAATTACAAAGGCAATGATGACATGGGCAAGTTGATGAACGATTTTCGCAGTGAAAACGTAGAAGACATGGTGTTGGAACCGCTGAAAGAAACGGTCCATCGTTACAAAAACAACCCGGAGGAGGTGGCTGTTATGTGCGCAGAACTTGAAAAATGGAGCCTTGAAGAACGTCAGGAAGGTCGCCAGGAGGGACTACAGGCAGGACGTCAAGAAGGCGAAAGCCGTCTGACGGTATTGTTACGTCTGCTGAAAGCCGATGGCCGTCTGCAGGATTTGGAATTGGCTATCGACGATGAAAAGGCCCGAGAAAAGCTTTATCAGGAATATCATATTAGTTGAAATAGGAATCGCAGTGCAGCCGCTGAAAGAAACGGTTCATCGTTACAAAAACAACCCGGAGGAGGTGGCTGTTATGTGCGCAGAACTCGAAAAATGGAGCCTTGAAGAACGGCAGGAAGGTGAAAACAGGCTGACGACGTTGTTGAGACTGCTGAAAGCTGATGGCCGTCTGCAGGATCTGGAATTGGCCATCGACGATGAAAAGGCCAGAGAAAAGCTGTATGAGGAATATCATATTAGTTGAAAGAGCAATCATAGCACAGCCGGTTACGTTTTGTGTAACGCAGACGGCTGTTTTGCTAAAATGCAGAGGTAACGCCGCTTTGATGCGAAATGGTGCCATGACGTGATCGGTTGGTCATCGCCAATGAGTACCGTGACATACTATCATTGAATACGTTAAAAAGCCTGATTTCTGTTAACTGAGAAATCAGGCTTTTTTGCGTTGTGGAGGTAGTGTGTGACGTCTCGGATTTGATGTCAATCTTCTTCGTCCCCGGTCCGCTTGGGTCCGGGATCGGCGACGAGGGTGCTGTCGGCGATGGGATCCGCTGGCGTCGCAGGTACCTCTCCGGAAGGAACGGTGCCATGGCTGCCGGAATAATGGCCGGCATGGGGGACGGACTGGCCGTGATAGGAGTAGTTGTTGGTGACGATGCCGTCGGGATTGGTGGCTTCGTAGCCTCTAACGTGATGCATCGTGCCGTCCGGTCCCGTTCGGTAATAGTCGTGGGTATAGTGAGTGCCCGGGGCTGGCGTGACAGCATCGGAGCCTCCATGGATATCGCCGCTGTGCGCCGTATCGACAGTCGTATCAAGGGCGCTGTCCGTAGCGTCGGCGATGGCATCAAAGCCTCCAAAGGCCTTGATGAAAGGCAGGCAGAGGAGGATGATGAGCAGTGGGGCGACGCCCATGATGGGAAGGGCCCGTTCGAGGGTGTAATGATGATGGTAGAGCCAAAGCAGGATGAGGTGGAAGCCGACGGCTGCGACGAAGCCCGTGAGGAAGGCCGGAATCGTTTCGACGGTCGTGCTGCGAACGACGGCAAAGTAGAAGCCGACGCCGTACATGTAGAATCCCGCCAAGACAGCCCGCCAGTGGGAGATAATGTATTTCAGGCGCAGGAAAAAGATGACCGCCATGATAATGAAGGCGATGGGCGCCAAAAAGGGAAAGAGGCTGATGAGGAGCACCGTAATGGCTGCCGTGATGACGATGTACATGATGCGCCGCCAGGTAAAGGTGATGAATAAGATGACGACACCTACGATGGAAGCGATTTGATAATCGAGGGTCACCATATTGATGAAAACATAAAGCCAGGTAATGAGTAAGATTGTCAGGTGAGCTGCACGGTCCGCACGCTGGGGGGCCAGGTTCAATATCATCACATCCTTTAGCAAAATTAGCCGTGAATAAGCCGTATAATTACATTTAATTATATCATATATTTTCTATGAAAGAGGGGATAGCCATGGCTTTTCTTCTTTTTTACATAAGATTTCTTGCGAATTGTCTGATGGAAAAAGGCTGTACGACAAAAAGCCGCACATCTGATAGGAGATGTGCGGCTTGCTGAATATGCCTTGTATTAGCCTAAGATTTCAATGAAGGCCTTGACCACTTCCGGGTCAAAGAGGAGGCCCGATGAACTGAAGAGTTCGCGGACGGCCTGTTTTTTTGTTTTCGCCCAAAATTCAGTCGACGGATTGATGATCATGTCATAGTAGTCGGCCACGGCGATGACCCGCGCTCCCAAGGGGATGTTGGCTCCGCGCAGGTGTTTGGGAAAGCCCGAACCGTCCCAGTGTTCATGGTGATAGCGGATGTAAGGGACGATGTCCTGGCAGCAAGGGATGTTTTCCAGCATGTTGCCGCCGGCTGCTGCATGGCGCTTGTACTGGGCCATTTCCGAGCGGTTCAGATAGGGTATCTTGACTAAAAGTGTATTAGATACGACCAAAAGACCAACGTCATGGAGGAGAGCAGCGTATTTTATCTGTTCGATTTCGCTCTTTGGCAGCATGAGTTTGGCGGCGATACTGACGCTGTAGTTGGCAACTTGCAGGGAGTGCATATATAAGCGCTGACTTTTTAGCTGTATGAAGTTGAGCAACTCTGCCGTAATGCCGTCAAGAGACGTCATTTCTTCACGGGCAATGCCCGCTGCTTGATTTAACGATACCATATACATGACAAACAAACCCTTTCATCTGCAACCATACTATTCGTTCGTCGTCCGATTCGACTGGCGTACTTTTTTGGGATGACGAAGGATATTGAACATTTTGGCACTCGTTTTTTTGATGCGCGCGCCTGTATTTTTCATACGCCGTGCTGTCGTAATCTTGGACTTGCGCTTCGGGCGCATGTCGCGGATAGAGCCGAAATCACCGCGGCGGATACTCGTCGCCTTGATGCGGTCGGAACGGAGGTTTACTTTTAATGCGTTCATGATTTGGCTCGTCTTAAGGTCGATGTTAAAACTGTAGATATCTACTGCCACGTAGGAGAGGAGAGGATAGGCGTGGATGCTGATATGGGCATTGCCAGACACAGCCATACACGTCAGTTCGTCATCAATATGGAAGAAGGTAATGCCCTCAGCAGGTGCGCCGACCAAATGGAATGCGCGTTCTACCAAGGGCTGCAAGTCTTCGGCTTCGGTGAAAGAAGCTTTGCAGTTATAAAAATCGATCAGTACATGATTTCCTAATGTATTATTCATAAATCTCCACCCGTTACTTAGTTACAATTAATTATATACTGTTTTTGGGAACTTGTAAACTAAAAAGGGCCCCATGGGATATGTTAAAACCCCATGAGGCTCGTTTTAGTTATGCTTTGTGCTCACGAATGGGCGTGAAGGTAAAATCCGTTCCGTCAAAGCCGATGCTGACCGTATCGCCTTCGCGGATGGTGCCGGCGATGATGCTGCGGCTCAAGGACGTTTCGACGGTATGGGTGATCAAGCGGCGCAGGGGACGGGCACCGAACTGAGGATCGAATCCTTTGTCGGCCAATTCCTGCAGGGCTTCATCAGTCCAAGTGAGTTTGATCTTGATCTGTTTTTCCAGACGCTGACCGAGGCGTTCCAAGAGGATGGCTGCAATACTCTGTACCTGGTCTTTCTGCAGGGCCTTGAAGACGACGATGTCGTCGACACGGTTGAGGAATTCCGGACGGAAGTACTGTTTGAGGAGGTCACGGACCTTCTGGTTGGCCTGTTCGTAATCCGGCGTTTCCAAAATTTCATGAGAACCGAGGTTACTGGTCATGATGATGATGGTGTTCTTGAAGTTGACGACCCGGCCCTTGCCGTCAGTCAGGCGGCCGTCATCGAGGATCTGCAAGAGGACATTGAAGATGTCGGGATGGGCCTTTTCGATTTCATCGAGGAGGATGACGCTGTAGGGACGGCGGCGAACGGCTTCGGTGAGCTGACCGCCTTCGTCATAACCGACGTATCCCGGAGGCGCCCCAATCAGGCGCGAGACGGTATGCTTTTCCATGTATTCCGACATGTCGATGCGGATGATGTTCCGTTCGTCATCGAAGAGGGATTCCGCTAAGGTCTTGGCAAGTTCCGTCTTGCCGACGCCGGTCGGGCCGAGGAAGATGAAGGAGCCGATGGGGCGGTTCGGGTCTTTGATACCGGCCCGAGCGCGGATGATGGCGTCGCTGACGACTTGGACGGCTTCGTCCTGGCCGACGACGCGTTCATGGAGGGTTTCGTCGAGATGGAGCAGTTTTTCCCGTTCGCCGGTCATCATCTTGGTGACGGGGATGCCCGTCCAGCGGCTGACGACCTGGGCGATGTCTTCTTCGCCGACTTCTTCTTTCAGGAGCTGCGAATCCTGTTTCTGTGCCAGGTGGGCTTCTTGTTCAGCCAGCTGTTTTTCCAGTTCCGGCAGTTTGCCGTACTTCAGTTCCGAAGCCTTGGCCAAGTCGTAGTTGCGTTCGGCCTGAGCCATTTCGCCCTTGACGGCGTCGATTTCTTTTTTCAGTTCCTGGGTGTGCAGGATGGACTGTTTTTCCGTATCCCACTGGGATTTGAGCTGGTTTTCTTTTTCCTTTAATTCATTTTTCATGGCCGTAATCTTAGCCAGCCGTTCTTTGGAAGCGTCGTCCGTTTCCTTGGTCAGGGACTGTTCTTCGATTTCGAGCTGCATGATCTTATGGCTCAATTCGTCAATGGGCGTCGGCATGGATTCGATTTCCGTGCGCAGCTTGGCAGCGGCTTCGTCGACGAGGTCGATGGCCTTGTCGGGCAGGAAGCGGTCCGAGATGTAGCGGTCCGAAAGGACGGCAGCCGCAACCAGGGCCTTATCGCGGATGCGGACGCCGTGATGGACTTCATAGCGTTCTTTCAGGCCGCGGAGAATGGTGATCGTATCTTCGACGGACGGCTGGTCGACCATGACCGGCTGGAAACGCCGTTCGAGGGCAGCGTCCTTTTCGATGTATTTCTGGTATTCGTTGAGGGTCGTAGCCCCGATGCAGCGCAGGTCACCGCGGGCCAGCATCGGTTTCAGGATATTGCCGGCATCCATCGAGCCTTCAGACGCGCCGGCGCCGACGACGGTGTGGATTTCATCGATGAAGAGGAGAATCTGACCGTCTGATTTAGCGATTTCATTGAGGACCGATTTCAGTCGTTCTTCGAATTCACCGCGGTATTTGGCCCCGGCAATGAGAGAACCCATGTCGAGGGAGTAGAGGGTCTTGTTCTTTAAGGATTCGGGAATGTCTCCGCTGACGATGCGGCGGGCCAATCCTTCGACGATGGCCGTTTTGCCGACGCCCGGTTCCCCGATGAGGACCGGGTTGTTCTTGCGGCGACGCGACAAGATTTCGATGGTCCGGCGGATTTCGTCGTCACGGCCGATGACGGGGTCGAGCTTGTTCTGGCGGGCAGCTGCCGTCAGGTCGCGGCCGTATTTTTCGAGGGCCTTGTAGTTGCCTTCGGGGTTGTCAGTATTGACGTTGGCCTTGCGGTTGGCCTTGATGGTGCTCATGATCTTGTCTTGGTGCAGGCCGAATTCACGGCACAGTTCCTGGACGTCGCTGCTGCTTTCGCTGACGATGCCGAGGAGCAGGTGTTCCGTACTGATGTAGTCATCGTGCATGGAGTCGGCTAATTGCTGGGCTTTGCCGATGACCCGGACCATTTCCGTCGACATCGACATCTGGTTCGAACCTTGGACGGAAGGAATTTTCTTCAGCAGCTGTTCCAGCCGTGCCTGGAGCATGGGGACGTCGGTCTGACATTCCGTAAGGATGGTGCTCAGCAGGCCTTCAGGCTCTTTGAGCAGGCCCATGAGCATGTGGACCGAGGAGATTTCTTGGTTGTAGTGGAGGGCGGCAATCTGCTGGGCAGACTGGAAGGCTTCCATGACTTTCTGTGTATATTTTTCGTTTCCCATAAGTAAGACCTCCTTATTATGGCGATTGTATTCAGGATTAGGAGCTTTTCGCTAGCTTCTAGTATCATTATAGCTATAAAAGTCAAAAAGTCAATATGTCAAAAAGGAAAATTTTTAAATCTTTTGGAAAAGACTTTGTTGACAGTCCTCATCCTTTCCCCTACAATCGAGGCAGTATAAAGATTGTCTTCCGCCATGGGAGACAGATGAAAGGAGTCCGACGATGGACGAAACAGAACGACTGGCCTTTAGCGGCGATGCAGCGGCTCAATGTGCCATGGGAGACGATTATTTCTTTGACGCTTTTGACGCCGATATAGAAGATAAAGATGATTTATATAAGAAGGCTTTTTACTGGTACAGCCGTTCGGCCAAGGGCGGTTATGCTGCCGGTCAGTATAACTTGGGCTATCAGTATGAGCATGGGTT